>Ga0209384_1001940_pt1 | contig 10196 bp, 7 predicted proteins | sample CoawatmetaG05DNA_FD_187511 | JGI IMG/M metagenome (GOLD analysis project Ga0209384, IMG submission 187511) | Marine microbial communities from the West Antarctic Peninsula - Coastal water metaG058-DNA (SPAdes) (version 2) | ecosystem: Environmental > Aquatic > Marine > Coastal ... | reverse complement strand
CGCTTCAGCGTTCTTGTTTGAGTTTCATAGTCTACATAAACTATACCAAAGCGCATCTTGTAGCCCTCTGCCCATTCAAAATTATCCATCAAGCTCCATGCAAAGTAACCCCTTATATCAACACCTAGTTTAATAGCCTGGTCAACCATAGATAGATGATTTTGATAATATCGATAGCGCTGCTCGTCATCTATTTTGCCGCCAACTAATTGATCATCAACTGCAGCACCATTTTCAGTTATATAAATCGGTGGCAGTTGGTAGGTTTGATTAAGGTCTGTCAATAATTTTAGAAGCGCCTCTGGGTGAACTTCCCATCCAATATGAGTTCTCTCAACCTCCTCTAAATCAACACTGTTATAGTGAATACCTTTTTGGTTCATCAACTTTTGCAACTTTTCAGCTTTGGTATCATCATCCAAAACATCATTCGATTCTTGCATACGAATCTCAGCTCGATCAAGTTTTTGTAAAATAGTGTCAGAAACCTTACCTTGCCTTCCATTTGAAACCATACTGCGAGAGTAAAAATTCACGCCTAAGAAATCAATTTTTTCACTGATAATCTGCATATCAGTACTCTCAATTACAGGCATAACATCTAAAAAGTGATTGTATACGGATTCAGGATATTTTCCATCTATGAGGGGCTTAAGAAACCAATGACTATGCTCATCATCAGCAAATTGTGCCGCCTCAATAGACGAGTCATCAACAGGATAATTTGGCGTAAAGTTTAATACAATTCCATGTTTTGAATTTGAAGCATTTTTTCTTAGTATAGGCATAGCCATACCATGAGCAAGTAGTAAATTATGGCACGCTAAAAAGCCAGATTTTTCATCCGCAATACCAGGGGCATGTATACCATATCGATAACCATGATAAGCACTACACCAAGGCTCATTTAGAGTTACATAAAAACTAATTCTATCACCAAAATATGAGCTAACAACATCAGTATATTCTGCAAATTTAACTGAAGTTTCTCGATTCAACCAGCCACCCTTATCTTCAAGATATTGAGGTAAATCCCAGTGATAGAGAGTTGCCATAATTGTAATATTTTTTTCTTCTAAAGCACTAATCAATCTATCATAAAAATCAAGACCTTTTTGGTTAACACTTCCATCAGTCTTTATAATTCGGGGCCAAGCAATTGAAAGCCTATATGCATCTACTCCTAATGAAGAGATCAAATCCACATCTTGCTGGTAAAGGTTATAGTGGTTGCATGCAACATCACCATTGTGTTGTTTATAAACTGCTCCTGGTTTAGCGCAAAATGTATCCCAAATAGAAGGGCAACGTTCATCAACGTTAGTAGCGCCTTCAATTTGGTAGGATGCAGTTGCAACACCAAAAAGGAATTCGGGTTTATTCAATTTTGAATCTTTTGGAAATTTATACATTTGTTATCAACCTATATTCATAAATAAAAAGTAAATTACAGTCTATCTTCACTATCAAAATCGAAGATTGAAATATGTGAAGGGTCAAAACCTACATTAATTTTTTCGCCTATATTTATAGTTTTGTTGCCGTCAACAATAAATCGAAATTCTTGGCCATTAAAATGAGACCAGACAAGTGTATCAGCACCCATAGGTTCTACAATCTCAACAACTAAATCAAAATTGACAGGCATACTTTTATCCCTATCATTAACAATTATATTTTCAGGTCTTATTCCAAGCCATACAGGTCTTTTATCCTCAACAATTTTTTCAAAATTATAGTCATGTAAATCAAAAAAATTATCATCAATTTGAAAGTTTGGAGCGTCTTTATTATTAAGTCTACCTTGAAGGAAATTCATACCTGGTGAGCCAATAAATTCTGCAACATATTTATTTACAGGAAAATTGTAAATTGTTTTAGGATCATCCAACTGTAAAATCAATCCATCTCTCATAATTGCAATACGATTTGCCAGTGTCATTGCTTCAATTTGATCATGAGTTACATAGATCATTGTGTTGTTTAACTTATGATGAAGTCGTTTAATTTCCACTCTTAGCTCAGTTCGTAATTTAGCATCCAAGTTAGACAAAGGCTCATCAAATAGAAAAACTTCGACGTCCCTTACTAATGCCCGCCCTATTGCTACCCGCTGACGTTGGCCGCCAGAAAGTGCAGCAGGCTTTCGCTTTAAAAGATCTTCAATTTGAAGGATCTCTGACGCATTTTTAACTCGCTTTTTAATCTCATCTTTGGCAAGTTTTGCATTTTTTAAGCTAAACGAAAGATTGCCTTCAACTGTCATTTGAGGATAAAGCGCATAGGATTGAAACACCATACCGATACCTCTTTGCGCTGGCTCAAGCCAGGTTACATTTTGCTCATTGATAAAAACCTGGCCATCAGTAACGTCCAAGAGGCCAGCAATGCAGTTAAGCAAAGTTGATTTTCCACAGCCTGAAGCACCTAAAAGGACTAAAAACTCACCTTTTTCAATCGTTAAATTAAGATCTTTAAGAACTACAACTTCACCAAAATTTAGTGAAAGATTTTTAATTTCTATACTATTCATTTCTTTATTATCCTTTTTTATCCTTTAACAGCACCCGCAGCAATGCCTCTTACAAAAAGCTTTCCTGATATGAAATAGATTGCTAAAGGCACCAATCCTGTAAGTAAAGTAGCAGCCATATTTACGTTATATTCTTTAACGCCTTGAACTGAGTTCACAATATTATTTAGCTGAACGGTCATTGGATAATTTTCTGGTTTTGTATAAATTACACCAAAAAGAAAATCATTCCAAATACCCGTAACTTGCAAAACAATTGCAACGGCAAATATTGGCAGTGACATCGGCATCATTACTCGGAAGTATATTCCCCAAAATCCCGCCCCATCAACTCTAGCTGCCTTAAAAAGCTCTTCGGGGATTGTGGTGAAATAATTACGAAATAACAGTGTCAAGATAGGCATTCCAAAAATAGTATGAATAAGAATTAACCCAGGTAATTTTGTATAAAGCCCTAAATCACGTAACAGTATTACAAGTGGATAGATCATAATCTGATAGGGAATAAATGCACCAAATATTAGTATAGTAAAAAATAGATTGGCTCCCTTAAAGCGCCAGTTTGCCAAAGCATAACCATTAATTGATGCAATTACTATTGATACAAAAACTGAGGGTACGGTTATTTTCACTGAATTCCAAAAACCCCTAGACAAACCATCACAATTAAGCCCTGTACACGCCTGTGCCCATGCCTTAACCCAGGGCTCAAAAGTAACTTCAATTGGAGGTGAAAAGATATTACCTAAACGAATTTCCGGCATCCCTTTTAAGGAAGTAACAATCATCACATACAGTGGGACTAAGTAATATATGGCAACAAATATAAGAGTTCCATAAAGAATAATATTTCTTCGACTTAATATCTTTCGTGGTTTTGGACCTCTAGGACCCTCTATAGACTTCAAAGTTGAAGAATTAAGCATTTTTACGCCTCCCAAATTCTAAATATACAAATGGAATTAATACAATTAGAACAGAAACTAACATCATAGTTGAGGCAGCAAAGCCTTGAGCAAGATTCTGTGCGCCAAACATATAATCGTATACGTATTTTGCAGGAACCTCTGAAGACATTCCTGGACCACCTGAAGTCTGAGCAACAACTAAGTCGTATACTTTAATAATTCCAGCAGCAATGATGACAAGTGTTGTTATAAAAACTGGGCGCATCATTGGAATAACGATTTGAATATAAGTTTTCCACATTGGAATACCATCAATTCGTGCAGCCTTCCATATCTCTTGGTCAATTCCACGAAGACCTGCCAGCATTAGGCACATAATAAAGCCTGTGCCCTGCCAAAGACCTGCTACTAGAATTCCATAGATAACAATATCCATATTGTAAAGTGGGTTAAATACAAATGAATCAAACCCTAACGATCGAATAATTTTTTGAACACCATAATCTGGATTTAAAATCCATTGCCATACTAGTCCTGTAACTATAAAACTAAGAGCAAATGGGTATAAAAAGATAGTTCTAAAGGTATTTTCAAATCTTGTTTTTTGATCCAATAAAGCCGCCAACATAAAGCCAATTAATAGTGAAAAAATTAAAGAGCAAACACCATAAATAGCCAAATTCTCAATAGACATATACCAACGATCAGAGTTCCATAGGCGCTCATACTGCGCGAGTCCTATAAATTCACTTTTTGGTAGCATTCGACTATTCGTAAATGAATGATAAACCGTCCACAAGGTTGCTATAACAAAAACACCAACGGCAGTAAAAACCATAGGCAATGCAGCAATTTTGCTAGACAAATTATTAACAAGGGAGCGTTCAATAAATCCTGGGCGCTCTAATTTAGAATCTCTAGATCCAACGATAAATAGTATTAAAGCAAACAAAATAAATACAATTGTTGCGAATAAAGCAAAAGGTTCAAATGTATTCCAAATTTTTCGAAACTCCTTAAGAGCTGGGAATACTATCTGAGTGCTTTTTTGAGCAAACGACCAAAGGGTCGCTGAGAATATTGCTGCAATAAGCCAGCTCATTGCTCTATTGCGAAGTCGATTCGTAATAATTTGAAATTTACCTGCTTTAAACCCAATCCAAATTACTAAAAGAAGTGATACAAGTAATATTAGAAACTGGAGATTTTGAAGTAATTGAGGTTTTATGCCAACAGTAGTCATAATCAATGCGGCAAAGGCCAACATAATTGAACCAATAAAAAATCTTTCAGGTTGGGCTTTTGTAAGCATAAGTATGAATAAAATTTACAAGAAAACGGTTAAAAAAAATATTTAATAGAAACTAGGAATATCTAATGAAAAACTGCCAAGCTCCTAGTTAAGCTTGGCAGTCTTTATTTTTTACTTAATACCTAGTCAGCACTTGCAATAATCATAGCATATTTAGCTTGAGCATCCTCAGCACTCATATACATATCACTCCAAAATGTTGTCATCAGATCATTAATCTGATTGCTTGTGTCTGGTGAAAGAAGAATATCACCTGAAGGAAGAACATTTCCACCTGCAAGAATCTTCAAACCTTTTTGCATACAATCATTCGCAGTTGACATATCGATGTCACCACGGATTGGCAATGAACCTTTTTTCAGGTTAAAAGCAACTTGAACTGCTGGAGATACAAGAAGTGCAGCAAGCTCTTTTTGAGCGGCTTCAACATCCGAATCATCCTGAACTGGGAAGTAAAAAGCATCTCCTCCAGTGTCAAGGATTTCACGATTTCCTAAACCAGGAAGACATGAATAATCAGTTCCAGCAACTGAGCCAGCTACGCTAAACTCACCTTGCGCCCAGTCTCCATGAATTTGACCACCTGCTTTACCAGTTATTACTAGGTTAGTAGCCATATTCCAATCACCAACGTTTGATCCAATAGCCATTTTACGGGCGTCATCAAAAGCTTTCCATACACGAGCATATTCAGAACCACCCGCAACTTTAGCATCTTTATCACGATTAACTGCGTACCAAGCATCTTCACTAACTAGTGCTGTAGCTAATACACCAAAAGTTAAACCAGTTTGCCATCCTTGCTGGCCTTGCGCCAAAGGAACAATACCATTTGCTCGAAGTGCAGGACCTGCAGCAACAAATTCATCCCAATTAGTTGGAACAGCTACGCCAGAAGTTTCATAAGCGGCATGACTCAACCACAACCATTGTGCTGAGTGAATGTTCACAGGAGCACAATAAACTCGTCCATCGACAGTGCATGCGTCTAGTAAATTACTTGGATAGATAACGTCTTTCCAGCCATTAGCTTCAGCAACATCAGTTAAGTCCAACAGAAGTCCAGCCTCAATTAGTTCTTCAGCTTGACGTCCATGGTTAAGTTGCGTAGCGCCCATTGGCTCTCCACCTATTATTCTACTAATAATAATAGGTCGTGCAACACCACCTGATCCAGCAATCGCGCCATCAACCCATTTATTTCCAGTTGCATCAAATGCTTTAGCTAATTCAGCTACCGCATTTGCTTCACCGCCAGAAGTCCACCAATGTGTAACTTCTAGTTCTGTAGCTGATGCCACATTTGCAACGCCAGTAATAAGCGCTGTTGCGACAAGAGCTGATCTCATCAAAATCTTTCTCATATTTTTTCTCCTTATATAATAAAAAACTCCATAATATATTTATGGAACCGTTTCCAATTATAAAACAAATTAAAACTAAATTGTATTAAAGTCTGTAAAAAAAATAGACAAACATAATTATCATAGAATCATTAATATGCACTATGAAATATAGAATAATGAACTAATTAAAATATAAATATTTTAAATATGGCAACAATAAGAGATGTAGCAAAATTAGCAGGTGTTGGTATTGGAACAGTTTCCAGAGTATTATCTGGTAATGGCTCTGTATCTAATAAGACCCTAGGTAAAGTTAATGAGGCAATGACTGCTCTGAATTTTAAACCAAACACTTCTGCACAGTCACTTTCATCCAAAAGATACAATACTATTGGCTTATGGGGAACAATAACTTCAGGTGAATTGGATAGAGCAACACTCACTAAAATTGAACGTGAACTGCAACCATTTGACGTGAAATTAATTATTACTGATGGTGAAAGAAATTCCCCAAATCAACCCAATGCTTCTCGCAAGTCAATTGATAATTTAATTAATAAAGGCTGTGATGGATTAATTATTTGGGGTTCTGATCTTCCAGAGTTTGATATTCTTCAACTTGAAAAAGAGTTTCCTAATATTGTTTTACTGAACAATAAAGTAGAGGCGATAGCTAGCAAATCCTTTGCGTTTAATCATTATCAAGGGGGTTTTTTAGCAGGTCAATACCTTCTTGATAATGGACATAAAAATATTGCATGTATCACAGGATGGCTTGATACAGAAGATGCAAATCTAAGACATAATGGATTTTTAGACGCCCTAAATGCTAGCAAAATTAACATTCATAAAGATCTAATTTATCGAGGGGATTACACATTTGAAAAAGGCTACGAGGGTTCTAACTATTTACTAAATCAAGCACCACCCTTCACTGCTATTTTTTGTGCAAACGATCAGTCTGCAATGTCTGCTATTTCAGCCCTACACAGTAAAGGGGTAAATGTTCCCAATGATGTGTCAATAATTGGCTATGACAATATGAATATTGCCTCTTATACAACTCCACCCTTAACAACAATAAATATTCCTACTAAAAAGATGGCCATTTCTGCAATTAGAAAACTTATCAATCTATGTTATGGCGCTGATTTGGAGATAGACTATGACTTTAAAGTCAATCTTATTAAAAGAAAGAGCGTTATAAATTTAAACAACATAAAGTCTTAATTTTAGGCACTTTAATTCATTTAGCTTAGGATTAGGGTTTTCCTTCATTCTCATGCAGTTTTCTAAATTTTAATCATATTTGTCAAGTAAATACGTAAAGCATATTAAAAGAGGATATTCTTTTTAACTAAGGGCAAGCTCAAATGGAACTCTAGATGAGTGATGATGCTTGATAGGAGACTGGGATAGCATATCCACAAGAAAAGTAAACCTCGAATTATGCTTGATATTATCTTCTTTATTGATAACAAAAACATAAGAACCAGATAAGGCGTAGTTATTTTTTGATATTTTCTTGACTATAGTTTGAGAGTGATCAATTTCTACTCCAACAGTAGCCTTGATAGCTCTTTCAAAATAATTTTTTATTTGCTCTTTAGTAGATAAAATTCCTGGCAAAAAGGTTGGCAATAAAACGCTTTCATCGTTGTATAAATCTAAAATAGCTTTTAAATTACCACTATTAAAAGACTCGGCCCAGTATTCGATAATATCTTCGGGTTTTTTAGCTAGAGAAGTATCCATAAAAATTTTTTTGAAGAAATTAGTACCATTTTAAACTAGGTTAGACCAACTATCTAGAATTACCTTAATATTTATTTTTGCAATTTTATAGACAAAAAAACTCATCTAAACGTCATACATTATCCAAAATCCCTTTCAAAGTCATGCATAAAATTTACCAAAGCATCAACACCCTCTTGCGGCATTGCATTGTAAATACTTGCTCTCATTCCGCCAACACTTTTATGTCCTTTAAGTGCAAGCAAGCCTGCTTCTTTTGAGCGTTCTAAAAATAAGTTATTAAGACTGTCATCTGCTAATAAAAATGGAACATTCATCCAAGAGCGATATTTGATTGAAACTGGGTTTGAATAAAAATTAGAGTTATCAATTGCCTTATAAAGAGTTTGCGCTTTTGTATGATTTATTTTTTGTATTGCGCTCAATCCTCCTAAATCTTTCAGCCACTCAAAAACGCGTCCAGCAGCGTACCATGGAAAGGTAGCAGGCGTATTAAACATAGACTCATTGTTTGAATAAGTTGAATAGTCAAATAGTTTTGGCTGTCCAGCAATAACCTCTCCAATCAAATCTTCCCTAACAATAACAATAGTTAGTCCTGATGGGCCAATATTTTTTTGAGCGCCTGCATAGATAACGCCATATTTTGAAACATCAATTTCTCGAGAAAGAATCGTTGAGGACATATCGGCGACTAATGGCATCTCAACATCAGGGATATAGTCAAACTCTAACCCCACAATCGTTTCATTAGGAGTGTAGTGAAGATAAGCTGCATCCGGATCAATATTCCAATCTTCAAAATCTTGTATATCTGTAAAGTTATTTGCTGAGCTGTCCGTACATACATTGACTTCACAATAACGCTTTGCTTCAGCAATTGCCTTTACCGACCATTGGCCTGTATTTGCATAACTTACTTTTGACTTTCCTCTTAATAGGTTAATTGGAACCATTGAGAATTGTGCAGAAGCCCCACCTTGAAGAAACAACACTTTATAGTTATCAGGAATACTTAAAAGGTCCCTTAAATCCTTCTCAGACTTATGAGCCAGCTCCAAAAAATCAACTCCTCGATGCGAAATCTCCATAACTGAAGCTTTTGAATTTCCATACTCAATGAGCTCATTTTGAATCTGCTTAAGAACTAAGCTAGGGAGCATCGATGGTCCAGCACTAAAATTGTAAACTTGTGTCATATCTGTTTATTAATTTATTAGGTAGAAATATTATACCAATGCAAAAGCCTAGTTATATTATTAACAGCTCAGACCAGTTTGTAGTATATCTATTTGACCTAAAGTCAGCTCTTGGAAGCCATCTATCACTACCAACCTCGCTGGCGTATTTAATTGATTCGTTAAATCTTTTATTAACGCCCTTTATGGCGTTAGATTTTTTACGAGATAATACCTGTGATTGACTATTTTGACTTATTGAAAAAAGATCTTGCTGTCGATAGTTTTTGCTCAAGTTGCTTAATACCACGCCTCCTTTATTAAATGAATAACCAGGCTTGTAGATAAGTCTCAATATTTGAGATGCCAATGGAATAATTTGTGATTCATCCTCAATAGCAATTGGCATTCCTACAGTTTTTGATAGATGCACGCAGGGTGTATTTTTTTTATGGGGATTGGTGTAAATAAAGACAGTCATAGTTGTCATTGCAAGCTTATGATTATTAAGCTTATTAACAGCCTTTCTAGTAAGAGCAGTTAAAGCTTGGTTTAATTCATCAAAGTCGCTTAAATCAACGCCAAAAGAGCGAGAGGAGACAATCTGCTGCCTTGTTGGAGGAATCAACTCGATAGGAATACACGATTTGCCACGAAGCTCTTGATAAATCTTTTTTCCATTAACGCCTAAAAGAGTTTCGATAACGCCAATATCTGCCTGATAAAAGTCATAACTTGTATTAATTCCAATATGGTTAAGCTTTTTAGCGCTTTGTCTGCCTATTCCCCATAAATCACCTACTTCGACCGATTGCAGTAATTTGCAGTATCTTTCATGGGGAAGGTCATCTATATCGAAAACGCCATTAAATTTTGAATACTTTTTAGCAATGCGATTGGCAAGCTTTGCTAGAAGCTTAGTACTGCCCATACCAATACACACTGGGACTCCCGTCCAGTTTTTAACTTGAACCCTTAGAGAGTGCATATGAGCCATTAAATTAAGAGGAAGCCCTGCTACATCTATAAAACTCTCATCAATAGAATAGACTTCTTGGATAGGGGAAAATTGACTAATAACCTTCATTACTCTAGAGGACATATCTCCATATAAAGGGTAGTTTGAGGACTTTACTACAACGCCGCTATTAGCAATTAAATCTC
>Ga0209384_1001937_pt1 | contig 10213 bp, 9 predicted proteins | sample CoawatmetaG05DNA_FD_187511 | JGI IMG/M metagenome (GOLD analysis project Ga0209384, IMG submission 187511) | Marine microbial communities from the West Antarctic Peninsula - Coastal water metaG058-DNA (SPAdes) (version 2) | ecosystem: Environmental > Aquatic > Marine > Coastal ... | reverse complement strand
CGCTTCAGCGTTCTTGTTTGAGTTTCATAGTCTACATAAACTATACCAAAGCGCATCTTGTAGCCCTCTGCCCATTCAAAATTATCCATCAAGCTCCATGCAAAGTAACCCCTTATATCAACACCTATTTTAATAGCCTGGTCTACCATAGATAGATGATTTTGATAATATCGATAGTTATCGCAATCTCAGGCCAGAACTGGGGTCAAACAATATAGCCTTACTCGTATCAACCTGAAGATCAAATCCATTTCCCGCAGAGTTACCAGATTCTGGGCTTAACCTTACCATTACCTCAGTCTCATTCCATTGACCTATCGCAACAGTATCTGCGCCCATTGGCTCGATAACCTCAACATCAAACTTAACTTTCTGAATAAATTTATTCCCAACAGCTGAAGGTTGAACTTCGGTTAGCATTTCTGGGCGAATACCTAATAACACAACATCTAAATTAGATTTATTAAGAGCATCTTTACACGGGATTGATATTTCGTATTTTTTACCACCACTCTCAATTATTAAATTTTCATCTTTAACGATACATTCAATAAAATTCATGCCAGGTGAGCCCATAAAATCAGCAACAAAATGGCTTACCGGATCGTTATAGATTTCATAAGGAGTGCCTATTTGCTGAAGTTCTCCATCTTTAAGAACAGCTATTCGATCTGCTAGAGTCATTGCTTCAATTTGATCATGGGTGACATAGACCATAGTTGTTCCTATTCGCTTATGTAATTTTTTGATTTCAGTGCGCATTTCAACTCTAAGCTTTGCATCTAAATTTGACAATGGCTCATCAAAAAGAAACACTTTTGGAGATCGCGCTAACGCCCTTCCCATTGCTACTCTTTGGCGCTGTCCACCAGAAAGCTGTCCTGGCTTTCTATCTAATAAATGATCAATTTGCAAAAGCCCTGATACTCTTTTAAGAATAGATTCTTGCTCACTTTTTGAAACTTTATTCATTTCCAAACCGAAACAGATATTCCTTGCAACATTCATCGTTGGATATAAAGCATAGGATTGAAATACCATTGCAATATCTCTATCTTTTGGAGATTCATCAGACACATTTAGGCCATCAATAATAATCTCTCCACTATTAAGGTCTTCAAGTCCAGCAATTAAATTCATTAAAGTTGATTTACCACAACCTGATGGGCCAATCAGAATTAAGAATTCACCATCTGCAATATCAAGGTTTATATTTTTAAGTACCTCAGTTGAACCAAATGATTTATTAATATTATTAAGACTTATGCTTCCCATTTTTTTATCCTGTTTTCAATATATGTTTTTAGTTCTTATTAATGTCATCATATTTATGCTGACAAATTTAATATATAAAAGTTACTATCTACCCTTTTACTGCTCCCGCAGTAAGTCCTCGAACAAAATATTTTCCAGCTATTACGTATACAGCTAGAGTAGGCAATGCAGCAATAATTGCTGCAGCCATATCCACGTTATACTCTTTACCACCTACTGAAGTGTTGACTAGATTATTAAGTGCTACAGTTATAGGCTGAGTTCCAGAGCCTGAATACACAACTCCAAATAAAAAGTCATTCCATATCTGAGTAAACTGCCATATTATTGTTACTACAAAAATTGGAGCTGATAAAGGAATAAAAACATGCCTAAAGATTGCAAAAAACCCAGCACCATCGAGTTTTGCCGCCCTAACAAGTTCTGTTGGAATTCCTACATAATAGTTACGAAAGAAAAGTGTTGTAAAGGCAACGCCGTAAATGACATGAACCAATACCAATCCTGTAACTGTATTTGCCAAGCCTAACATACCAAGTAATTTTGCCATTGGTAAAAGAATTACCTGAAATGGTATAAAACAACCAAATAATAGAGCTCCAAATAAAAACTCACTTCCTTTAAACTTCCATTTAGCCAAAACATAACCATTAAAAGCCCCAACAATAGTTGAAATTATGACTGCTGGAACAACAATACGAACACTATTCCAAAAATATGGAGCTAAGCCATTACATTCACTTCCAGTGCAAGCTGAGGACCAGGCCTTTTTCCATGCATAAAAGGTTGGGTCAATAGGAAGAGCCATTAAGTTACCGCTTCGAATCTCTTCAATATCTTTAAGGGAAGTGGTAAACATAACATACAAAGGAGCTAAGTATAAAAACGCAAAGAAAAGTAGTATTAGATAAATAAATGCGCGGCCAATATTATATTTTGTTAGCTTTAAACTACTCATGATTTTTCTCACGTAATTCAGAATATAAATAAGGAATTAAAATTGCTAGAACACCAAATAGCATAATCATTGCACTGGAAGCACCAAGACCAATTTGCGCTCTGTTAAAGGTAAACGTATACATAAAATTAGCAGGCAAATCAGATGCATATCCCGGACCACCTCCAGTAAGCGCCTGAACTAAATCAAAACTCTTAATGGCGATATGAGTAAGAATGACAATAGCGCTAAAGAAAACTGGCCTCATTAACGGCAATACAACATGCCAATAAAGCTGGACTGTTGATGCGCCGTCAATTTTTGCAGCCTTAGTAAGGTTTTCATCTACCCCACGTAATCCAGCCAAAAAAAGCGCCATTACAAAGCCACTTGATTGCCATACAGCAGCAATAACAATGGTATAAATTGCCATATCTTGTTCAACAAGCCAGCGAAATTCAAACCCTACAAAACCCCAATCATTCATGAGCTTTTCAATGCCTAAGCCAGGATTCAATATCCACTTCCATGCTGTTCCTGTAACTATAAAAGAGATTGCCATAGGGTATAAGTAAATAGTTCTTATAGCACCTTCAGCACGAATTTTTTGGTCAAGGAATATTGCCAAGAAAAGTCCTAAAACTAGTGCAATAATAATAAATAAAATTAGGAAAACAAAGAGATTATCAACGGCCACATCCCAACGAGGATTGGCAAATAAACGTCGATACTGGTCGAGACCTACAAAGTCCCATTGAGGCATCATTCTACTTTTGGTTAAGGATAATAAACCAGTCCATACAATAAAACCATACATACAAACAACCATTACAATTGTTGTAGGAGCTAATACAATTTTTGGTAAGTTTTTTTCTAGAAAATTTAACACAATGATTTATTATATTGTTTAATTAAAAAAATGGGGCACCTAAATTAGGCGCCCCTAATCTAAACACTTACCAAAAGAAAAAGGAGGTCTTAGTGGTATTTGCTTAGAAAACTAACAACTCTTACATTGCAGCCTTAACTGATGCAACTAACTGAGCAACACCATCTGCAGCACTCTGATCAGAGTTGAAGAAGTTTGTTGCAGTGTCTGTTACCGCACCACCAACTGCTGAAGACATCGCCATACCATGTGCAAAACTTGGTACTAAAGATCCACTAGCAGAAGCTGAAACAAATGCGTCCATAGAATCATGTGCACACGTGTCGAACTCAGCTCTTGAAACACCTAAACGCGCAGGAATAGATCCTTTGTTTAGATTAAATACTGTTTGGAAATCAGTACCCAAAATTTCAGCTGCCATTATATTTTGAGCTTCAGTGCTTGAAGCATCTGATTGCGCAAAAAATGCAAATGAGTCAATATTAAATGTGTGAGCACCTGAAGTTCCTGGAGCCGCAGTACATACGTAGTCCGTTCCAACACTCTTACCAGCTACTTTAAATTCACCTTTAGCCCAGTCACCCATTATTTGACTTCCCGCTTTACCTTCAATTACCATTGAAGTTGCAACGTTCCAGTCACGTCCTGGTGAGTTTGCATCAACAAACTGACGTAAGTTTCCAAAAGTTTCGAAGACTTCTAACGTTGTCGCACTGTTCAAAGCGTCCATATCTAAATCAACAAAAGCACTATTGTAATAATCAGCACCACCTACTCCAAGAACAACTGCTTCAAATACAGTTGCATCTTGCCAAGGCTGCCCACCATGAGCTAGAGCAACAAAACCTGCTGCTTGTAGTTTTTTAGCTTGAACCATAAAGTCATCCCAAGTTGTTGGAATAGTAGCGCCTGCAGAAGCATAAACCTCAGGATTAGACCACATCCAATTAACACGATGAACATTTACTGGAGCAGCAACATATTTACCATTGTGCTTCATTACATCTGAAACTACTGCTGGTAATAAATTATCCCAGTCATTAGCTTTAGCAACATCATCGATGTCAGCCAAGAATCCTAACTCTCCCCATTCCTGGATTGATGGACCTTTAATTTGTGCAGCTGTAGGAGGGTTACCTGAAATAGCTCTAGACTTTAAAACAGTCATCGCATTTTCACCACCGCCACCGGCAACAGCAAAGTCAGTCCAAGTAACGCCAGCATCACTTAACTTATCTTTTAAATAATTTACACTTGCAGCTTCACCACCACTAGTCCACCAATGTAAAACTTCTACTTCACCTGCACTAACTGAAGTAGTACTTGCTAGAAGCGCTGTGGCTGCTAGCGTCGATATTGTATTCTTCATAATTTTCTCCATTGAAATAATATTAATTCCGCACACTATTGAGCAGAATTGGCATTTAGTTTATAACTGAGTTTGTGAGGAAGTGTGGAGTTTTGTTACAATTGATTACAAATTGAATCGAAAAGATATATATGAATCTAAAAAATCAATCTACATTTGTAAAGTAAATATATAAAGCTTTTTTAATGAAGATGTTGTTCTAACTAAGGGCAAGCTCAAATGGGACTCTAGAGGAGTGATGATGCTTAATAGGAGACTGAGATAACATATCTACAAGAAAGGTAAATCTCGAATTATGTTTGATATTATCTTTTTTATTGATAACAAAAACGTAAGAACCAGACAAGGCGTAGTTATTTTTTGATATTTCTTTGACTATAGTTTGAGAGTGGTCAATTTCTACTCCAACTGTAGCCTTGATAGCTCTTTCAAAATAATTTTTTATTTGGACTTTAGTAGATAAAATTCCTGGCAAAAAGGTTGGTAACAAAACACTTTCATCGCTATATAAATCAAGAATAGCTTTTAAATTACCACTATTAAAAGACTCAGCCCAATATTCAATAATATCTTCGGGTTTTTTAGCTTGAGAAGTATCCATAAATATTTTTTTGAAGGAATTAGTACCATTTTAAACTAGGTTAGGCCAATTATCTAGAATTACCTTAATATTTGTTTTGTGAATTTACGTAATTTTTAAATTAGATAACATTTAAAACTTCGTAGCATGCACCCATAGTATGGTAATCCGTTTTTCCTGCTGGGCTCTTAAGATCATCATACTTGTTATTATTTGAGTCTAAAATTCGAAACCATGCTCCAAACTTATGGTCAATCATGTGCTCCCAACTAAACTGCCAGATTTTGTCATACCAGTCCCAATAATATTTATCACCCGTTCTTTTTGCTAAAACTGCAGCGGCAGCAAATGATTCTGCCTGAACCCAAAAATATTTGTCTTTGTCACAGACATCGCCATTTGGTGCAAACCCATAATACAACCCATCATTTTTTTCATCCCAGCCCATCTCAACTGCGTCATCAAATAACTCAATAGCTCTAGAAAGAAGCCATTCCTCATCGACATGTCTTTCAAGAATTACTAGAAGCTTTGCCCATTCAGTTAGGTGCCCTACCTGGAAGCCCCAGGGGCGAAATAAATCATCGGGGCGATCTTTATTATATGACCAATTAATTTGCCAGTTAGAATCATAATGTTCCCATATTAAGTTATCTGCAAGACTAGCCTTTTTTACGCATATATTTTTTGCAATGAGGAGTGCTCGATTTAAATACACCTCTTGACTCGTAGCCTCGAAAGCAGCAATAAGGGCCTCACAAGAGTGCATATTTGCATTCTGACCTCGATACTCAGAAACATCACTCCAATCACTACTTATTTCATCTGAATATAGATCGAATTCATTTGACCAAAAATGTTTTTCCATAAGCTCAAAAGTTTCATCAATATAATTTTTAGCTTCAGAAATACCTGCCCTGTATGCGGTTGAATATGCGAGCAAAACAAATGCCAGCCCATAGCAATAGTTTGTAGAATCTTGTACCCCACTGCCTTTTAAAACCCAAGCATAACCGCCAGTTTTTTTATTTAAATGGAAATGTCTTAAGTATTCTATTCCTTGCCTTGCAACATCTAAATACTCATCATTATTAAACTGAATTGAAGCCATCGAATAATTGAATATAAAGCGAGTGCTACTTACCAAATGCCTAGTATCAAAATCATAAATACTTCCATCATCTCGAAAATGCTGAAAAAAACCCCCAATTTTTTTGTCAATACAATGAGGGTGATAAAACTTCATAATTGACTCAATGTGTTCAATTAAAAATTCTTTATCTTTGAATATTGGTTTATTCATTAAACAGGAAAATAGACTTCAACAATTAGGCCGCCGCCTCTTCGGTCTTTAAGCTCAAGCTCACCGCCATGGATATTTGCAATATTACGCGCTATTCCCATTCCAAGGCCAGAATGAGCATCACTTAACTTATGCTCTAAGCGGTAATATGGCTTAAATACATTCTCCTTATCAGCATCGCTCAAACCTGGTCCCTTGTCTTTTATCTGGATGAATATTCCAGTCTCTTTTTTCTCTCCAGTCACTTCAACGCCTTTACCATATGTAATAGCATTATTAATCAAGTTTGAAAACAAGCGCTCAATCGCTAGAGCTCGACCTTTCATTGAGATGTTACCTTTAATATTTATCTTAATAGGAAGGTCATGAATCTCTTCTTTTTTGAGGATTGAGACTAATAATGATGACAACTCAACGTCGCTGGTATTTTCATGTTCAACACCATCAGTCATAATCTGAAGACTTCCTTTAACCATCGTTTCAAGGTAGTCTAAATCACCAATTAAATTTTCTTTAATAGGCCCATCATTAATTCCTTCAACTCTTAACCGAGCTCTAGTCAATGGCGTCTTAAGGTCATGTGAAATTGCTGCAAAAGAACGCTCTCTATCGGCAATAAATTTTTGAATGCGTTTTGCCATAGAATTAAATGCTCCTATTGTTGCTATCATCTCCTTAGAGCCTTTTTCTTCGAGCTGTCGTGGATTGCGTCCTTTTCCTAGAAGATTTGCCTGATGCGCCAATATTTTAAGCGGATGAACGAGCCAACGAACAAACAAAAAAGTTAGCAAGAGTACTGTTAGTGAAACTGCTGAAAGACTAAAAATCCTCTCACCATTAATCCAGTCAACACCTAATAGTAGTTCTCCTTTAGGAACAACCGCGGCTAAATACATCCATTCATCTGAATCGATTGGAAATTGAATTACAACAAACGGACTTTCATCCCCAGGCTCTAAGAGTGCAAACCTTTTCCAAGTAGGTGATAAAGACACCATCAAGTTATTACCTGTTAATATTTTTAAATTATCAAAATCAACAAATGCAATCTCCATATCTTCAACCTGTCCTAACTGGGCTGTCATACTTTTTTGTAAGTTATCCCGCACTAGTGATGAAAATTCTGACTCTTTAATTGGGATTAAATCAATATATTGTTTGTTTACTGAGACAAAGAAACGGGTTCCACCCATATCTCTTAATTGATCAAGAACAATATGTCGATATTGCTTTGGTAATTTTTCAAAAAATGCAATAGTTTGAGCTATGCGAGAGCCCATTGCTTCGGACACCTCTATCATCCTATCTCTCTCAGATGATTGGAGTTGCTCCACCCATAACCAAGTTCCTAGTAGCTGGGCTATAAGAATTCCAATAAAGAGCACTGAAGTCATTCTTGCTACAACAGTTTTTGGTGTGATCCAATTAAGAATCAAGTTTGTTTTTGTCAATCTTTTAAAAGGAGAACGTACCCTTTTCCTCTTACGCTTTGAATAATTTCGCCTTGAAAATGTTCGCTAAGTTTGTTACGCAACCGGCTCACAATGGTATCAATTGATCGGTCTAATGGATCTATCTTTCTGCCGTGAAGGAGTTCACCAATTTCGTCTCTACTCAAGACGCTGCCTATTTGCTTATGAAAAACACAAAGCAAATCAAATTCGGTACCAGTTAAGTCTAATTGATCGCCATTAATAAACGCGCTTCTAGCTGCAAAGTTCATAACTATATGATTATCTACATCCTCATCTTTTACCTCTGAACGCCTCAATAGAGCTTTGATTCTTGCTAAAAGCTCTCTTGGGTTGAACGGTTTACCCATATAGTCATCAGAGCCCAGCTCTAATCCTAAAATTCGATCAAGGTCATCACTCGCTGCGGTAAGCATAATAATAGGTATATTTGAATTTTTGCGCAGTATTCTGCACACTTCAAGCCCATCTATTCCAGGTAGACCAAGATCTAGAACTACTAGACTAAATTTTGTATGGTCTTGCGCTAAGAATGATTCACCATCAGTGAAGGCACTTACTTCAAATCCATTTTTTGTTAGATATTGATCTAACAATTTAAGAATTTCTGGATCATCATCAATGATTGCAATCTGCTTCATCAAGACTTACGTTTTATATACTTAGTGAATAAAAATCTTAGTATATACAATGATATTGTTTTTGCAATTTTATAGATAAAAAAAATAATCTCATTTGAGCTTTTTCCTGATCAGATTTAAATGACAAAAACCATGCCAATAAGCGGATTCCCATAATTAGCTTTAGTGAAAGAAAGTAATCTTAGAAGGATAAAGATTGTTTATTTAAAATCCAATTACATTATTAATCAAATAATCACTTGATTACCTAAAGAACTCTTACTGTCAAAACGCCATCTATTCGATTTATGTTTTCAATTACAGAATTGGGTATTTCATTTTCAAGGTCTATAAGTGTGAAGGCAACATCATTCCTAGATTTGTTAATCATATCAAGAATATTAGCGCCTTCCTCAGCTATGGCTTTTGTTATTTGACCAACCATATTCGGAATATTTCTATGGGTAATAGCTAATCGCTCTTCGCCTGCTCTTGGCATTCTGGCATCAGGAAAGTTTACTGAATTAACAATATTCCCATTTTCAAGATAATCTTTAATTTGCTTAGCTATCATAACTGCACAGTTATCTTCAGCCTCTGATGTAGACGCCCCAAGATGAGGAAGTGCAATAATTCTTTCATGATTTTTTTTATCATTAATTGGAAAATCAGTAACGTAATACTTTACTTTGCCAGAGTCAAGTGCTTTTATTAATTCATCTTCATCAACAATTCCATCTCTTGATAAATTAATAATTACAGATCCTTCAGGCAATAAATTAATACGTTTTGCATTTAATAAGTTTTTAGTTGCATCAATTAACGGAACGTGAAAAGAAATAAAATCACTTTTAGAAAATAATTCTTCTATAGTGAGCGCATCTTCTACTTCAGAAGAAATTTTCCAAGCATTCTTCTTGGTAATTGATGGATCAAAACCAATAACGTCCATACCAAGCATACTTGCTGCATTTGCAATTTCAACACCTATAGCGCCTAGGCCTACTATTCCAAGGGTCTTTCCCGGCAATTCAGAGCCAGAGTATTGCTTCTTGCCATCCTCTACTGTTTCCTTAAGATTCTCAAGGGGTAAGTTCTTTACATAATTCCATGCCTGACAAATATTACGACTTGCAAGCAGCATTGAAGAAATAACAAGCTCCTTAACTGCATTAGCATTTGCACCTGGAGTATTAAATACTACAATCCCTTTGTCACTCATTTTTTGAAGAGGTATATTGTTCACCCCTGCCCCAGCACGTCCAACAGCTTTAAGGCTTTTACCAATTTCTATTTCATGCATCTTTGCACTTCGAACAAGAATGGCATCAGGGTCATTTTCATTAGCAGAAATAGTGTAATTTTCTTTGGAAAATTTTTTTAAACCTAATGGTGAAATATTATTTAACACTAGAACTTTATGCATCATCCAAAATCCTTTTCAAAGTCATGCATAAAATTTACCAAAACATCAACACCCTCTTGCGGCATTGCATTGTAAATACTTGCCCTCATCCCACCAACACTTCTATGTCCCTTAAGTGCAAGCAAACCTGCTTCTTTTGAACGCTCTAAAAATAAGCTATTAAGACTGTCATCTGCTAATAAAAATGGAACATTCATCCAAGAGCGATATTTCAATGAAACTGGGTTTGAATAAAAATTAGAGTTATCAATTGCCTTATAAAGAGTTTGCGCTTTTGTATGATTTATTTTTTGTATTGCGCTCAATCCTCCTAAATCTTTCAGCCACTCAAAAACGCGTCCA
>Ga0209384_1001930_pt1 | contig 10257 bp, 17 predicted proteins | sample CoawatmetaG05DNA_FD_187511 | JGI IMG/M metagenome (GOLD analysis project Ga0209384, IMG submission 187511) | Marine microbial communities from the West Antarctic Peninsula - Coastal water metaG058-DNA (SPAdes) (version 2) | ecosystem: Environmental > Aquatic > Marine > Coastal ... | reverse complement strand
AATAAACCTTGACATTACCATTTATTCTGTGTATATTTAGTTGTGAATAAAGAGAGGAAAACTATGAAGAACTTAAAAATAAACGCTTTCGGTGATGTGGTAGAGAGAGGTCTGTATGACTATGGTACTCACAAAAATCAACTAAATCTATTTGACAATCTAAATGAGATTGTCGAAGAGAATAGAACTGCTAATAATATTTTAGATTTTTTATTTAACAGAAAAAAGGGGAAGAAGTAATGAAAACAGAACTTGATTTTTTCACTAATACATTTGATTATGCTGGTCGTGGAAAAAAAACTACTAAATGGAAAAAAGACAATGTTATGGATGAGAAAATCTATAGCGTTTTAAAAAAGAAAAAAAAGGACAACAAATAATATGAGTATGATTAATTTAAAAGACCTACCATTTGACTTTGAGGTAAATGAAGAAGACCTAATGATTGATAGGGAAGCAAAGAAAGCTGCTGACAAAGATATCAAAGAAAATTGGGTAACCGGTGGAACAAACGAAGAAATGAGCGATGAGTTTGTAGCCACATATTTCAGAGATGAAAACTGTGAGAGTGTCAATCACATGAGTGATGTAGCAGAATGGGATGACTTTGACTTTGAAACTGACTTTATGGATTAATTAAAGAAAGTGCTTGACATTGTCAAATATTTACAGTATATTTACATATAACAAAAAGGGAATAAACGAATGACTAATACTTACGAAAAAACACTTGGAAAAAATAATGGAAATACTGCTCTAACAGGCGACAAACTTATAGTTGAGTATGTTCATTCTTCAGTATCAGATTCAGTCAAAGTAGTTGAAATGTGGAGGGTTGGTGAGGATAGTTTTGGTGAAGTTAAGAAGCAAGAACATCAGATGACTTGGATGTCACATGAATCAAGAGCGTCTTTGATTGCGGAGTTGGAAGAGGATATGACAGATAAGGCTTGTAAAACAGGAGTATATGGGAAGAACTTGCAGGAGTATATGCTTAATGGGTAATATAACAGAAACAACATTATTTGAAGAGATGCAACGAGACTCAGAAAGAAATCAGTTCATTGATGAACTAACTATGGCATCTTATGAAACTGAAATAGACTTAGATAGAGATGTACCAACTGAAGATGAATGGTTGGAATCGCAAGCTGGAGTTTACTTTGAAGGAATGGGATGGAGAGATATAGAGGGACACGCATAATGACGAGACAAGAAGTATTAGAAAAGTTAGAAGCTATAGGTGTTGCTATAGAAGATAGTTACAATACCGCAGTAGATACATCAGATAACAGCGATTCAATGCACTATATTGATTCTGCTAGAAACTTAGTTGAGGAGCTGACGGTTAGTATTGAAGGAACTTTTGAAGAGGTTACACTTGATGAAGTTATGAATACATCACCAGCTTTAGCTCAACTATTATAATGAACTTGGTTGATTTGATAATCAAGGGTTGAGAATGAGATTAACTATGCTAACAATAATACATATAGTAATTACAGCATTAGCTATTTTACTATTTAGTAATTGTACTGCTAAACCTAATTTATCTTTACAAGCAAAGGGATTTTTTACATTGACCGATTATGTAGATGAAAATCATTCGTATGGTAAACTTATAATTCTATCACATTTAGAATCTAAAGTTTGTATTGTAAAGTACATCATGGATGGGAAAATGTCAAAGCTGTATGGGAAAATAGTGAATATAAATATTTTGTTTCTAAACATAAGAAGTTTTAAAAAAAAGAGAGTTAAATGACAAGACAAGAAGTATTAGAAAGTAAAAATAATTTTTCAATTTATGGAGTGTTTAGATTCACTTCATATTTACTTGCTTCAGTTGCTATGTATATTGGTAACTTAGAAATTGCAGGTATAGCATTTGGATTTGGAGCAACATTAGGGTTTGTTCGTAGACTCGCAAGGCTTTGGGAAAGGTAAATATGAACAAAGTAGGTTTTTTTACAGAAGGTGCTTTTGAGGGTAAGATACCAAAAAACTACAACAATATCAGAACTGATACTGCTTGGATGTATTTAACAGATGCTACTCACCATCCATTGCCTAGGTTAAAGAGTTTACCAGACAATTTATATGATGTAGGGGTTATGATATTACCTAAGAATAGAAAATCATTATTAAATTACTTTCCTACTCCACTATTAGATAGTTATCGTAGAGTATGTAAGAAAGTTACTGTAATGCAAGAAAGTTATTATAACTATTGGCAAGATAGTCCTATAGAGGAACAAATATGGTATTTTAATTTCATAACAGAAATGGATATTATTTTTTGTCATAATGACATAGATTTAGATTATTATAATGGACTAACTACAGTTAGAACTGAATTATTACCAACTGTTATGCTTACTGATGACATTGTTAGAAGAACAGATAAACTAGTAGATAGTTACAATGATATAGATTCTACGTTTACCCATAACCAAAGTGATGTGATAATTGGTGGTAATTGGGTAAAAGATTATGGTGGATTTGATTCATATCAAGTAGCGTTAGAACTAACAAATGATATAACTGCTATAACTACAGGTAGGATAAAAAAAGAAGAAACTCAGATGTTAAAACATATACCGTGGGTTATGTGGAGAGAATGGATTGATTTGTTATCAACTTTTAAAGTTGGGATTCAATTAGGAACAGCAGCTGCTGGTCAGTTTCAATTAAATTGTAGTTTTCATGGGATACCGTGTATTGGATATTCTAATTTAAATACACAAAGAATGTTACATCCGTTGACTACAGTTGAAGTTGGTGATATAGGTATGGCTAAAGATATAGCTAAAAAATTGAGAAGTGATACATTTTATGGGTTGTGTGTGGAAACAACACAAAAAAGATTTGAGATGTACTATTCAGAGAAAGTTTTTTTAGAGAATTGGAAAAGGATTTGGTCTTAATATGAAAGTATTGGTAACAGGTGGTGCAGGATTTATCGGAACTAATTTAATCAAAAGGTTAGTAGAAGATGGGCATGAGGTATCATCAGTAGATAATTACTCAACAGGTAAAAGAAAAAATCAATTAAATGGATGTACATATCATGATATAGATATATCAAAAACACCATTATTATATATGTCTTGGATACAACCAGACATAATATACCACATGGCTGCTAGAGCTAGAATACAACCATCGATAGACAACCCACATCGTACATTTGAATCAAATACAATTGGAACTGAAAATGTATTAGAGTATGCTCGAAGTGAAAACATACCGGTGGTATATGCTGGTTCTTCATCGGTTCATGGTGATGTCTATGCTAATCCATACACATTTTCAAAATATCAAGGTGAAGAGTTATGTAAATTATATACTAAGGTTTATAACCTACCAACTGCGATATGTAGGTTCTATAATGTATATGGTGAATACCAACTAACTGAAGGTGATTATTGCTGTGTTCTTGGTATTTTTGAAAGACAATTTGATAATAAAGAACCACTAACTATTACAGGCGATGGAGAACAAAGACGAGACTTTACTTATGTCGGTGATATTGTAGATGGTTTAGTCAGATGTGGATGGGGGCTATATGATGCATGTGCATTAAGTGGAGAATCATTTGAGTTGGGTAATGGTGAAAATTATTCAATTAATGAGATAGTTGGTGCTTTTGGAGACTATCCTACAAAGTATATTGATGCTAGACCAGGTGAGATGAGAGAAACTTTAAACGTATCTACAAAAGCTCAAGAAATGTTAAGTTGGAACCCCAAAGGTAATGTGATTAAATTTATAAAGGAAAATTTGATATGATTGTAGGTAAAAGGATTTTAATAATAGGTGGTACGGGTGCTTTGGGAAAAGCTCTCATAAAAAGATACTACCATGATAATGATGTAATTATATTTTCAAGAGATGAACACAAACACGTAGATTTACTAAAAAAATATGAGAAGATAGAATCCCATTTGGGTGATATTAAAGATAAAGATTCTATACGGAATTGTTTTAATAAATTTAAACCAGATGTGGTTATAAATACTGCAGCTCTTAAACACGTACCAATTTGTGAAACTAACTCAATAGAAAGTGTAAAGACTAATATACTTGGTCATCAAAACGTTATTGAAATAATGAGTGAGTTTAAAGACATAGAAACATTAGTATTTGTATCAACTGATAAAGCATGTAAACCAATAAATATCTATGGCATGTGTAAAGCTATTAGTGAGAAGTTATACTCAAACTATGCTGAAACTGAAACAAAAACTAAAGTTGTTACTGTTAGGTATGGGAACGTACTAGAATCTACAGGTTCGGTGATTCCATATTTTAAACAATTATTAGAAGATGGTAGTAAGTTTTTACCAATAACACATTATAGTATGACTAGATTTTTAATAACATTAAATGATGCTGTAGAACTAATTGATTGGACTTATAATCATCCAAATTCACATGGTAAGATAGCAGTACCTAAGATACAATCAATGAAGATGGTTGATTTAGCCAATTGTTTGATACGTTCAATTGGTAAGGTTGGTAAAGTAAAATTGAAGATGGTTGGTATCAGACCTGGTGAAAAATTACATGAAGAAATGATCTCAGAAGAAGAGTGGTTTAGAACCGAGGATGATGAAAATTACTTAATTAATAATTACCCAGTAAATTCTGATACATGGTCGTATAATTCAAAGGACACATTGATGGATGAAGAAGAAGCATATAAATTTCTACAAAATTCAAAGGTGATATAATGGATGGGTATAGTAAAAGATTAAATTGTGCTAGTTGTGATGGTAGTAACTTTGAAACAATACTAGATTTAGGTATTGTACCACTTGCTGGATATTTTCCTAGTAAAGAACAAATAGGTATTGAAAGTAAATACCCATTAAATTTACTAACTTGTAATGATTGTAAACTAACACAAACAGACTCAGTAATAAATCCAAAATTACTCTTTGAAGATTATAGGTATTTATCTTCTGTTGGATTGACCAATCACTTTACAGATGTAGCTAATATGTTCAATGACAAGTATGATATTAATGGTAAAAATATATTGGAGATTGGTTGTAACGATGGAGTTTTACTAGAACCATTATCAAAACTTGGAGCCGTGGTTGAGGGGGTTGATCCGGCTGTTAACATTGTAAAGATAGCCACCGATAAAGGTTTGAAGGTATACAATGATTATTTTAATGACACCACGTTTGGTGGTGAACAATTTAGAAGTAAATATGATTTGGTTATTTCAAACAATACCTTTGCTCACATAATAGATATACAGAGTGTTATTAGGGGTATAAACCATGTTTTAAAACCAGATGGTAACTTTGTATTTGAAGTACATTACTTAAATAATTTAATAGATGAGAAACAATGGGATAATGTATACCACGAACATATTTTTTATTATTCAGTAACAGCTATTAAAAATATGTTTGAAAAACACAATATGACTGTAGTTGATTTTGAAGAGATACCAATACATGCTGGTTCTATTAGAGTGACTGTTAAAAACAAAAATACATTCATACCTAAAAAAATATCAGATAGAATTGAATTGGAATCCAACACCATAGCTAATGTTAAATATCTAAAAAATTATGGTGGAGATGTAAAAACCCATATTTCAGACTTCAATGACACGATAAAAAAAATATCCAACGAATATAATATTGCTGGATATGGTGCATCAGGTAGAGCTAATATGTTTTGTAACCTTACAGGTTTAAATCAAGATATTGTTAAGTTTATAGTTGATGAATCACCTGAAAGATGTGGTAGATATATAGCTAATACTGAAATACCAATCGTTGATGTCGAGACACTAAAAAATAGTGATACTGATTTATTAATTATATTTGCTTGGAACTATTCAAAAATGATAATAGAAAAAACTCAATTTAAAAAATATAAGTATCTAGTTGCATTTCCAAAAGTACAACTCGTAGATTCGTATGAAGAATTAAAAGGATTTAAATCAATATGATAAAAAAAGATAAACTATATTTAATAACTGGTGGAACTGGTGTTGTTGGTCAGGCACTATGTAGTAGAATATTATACTTAGGTGGTAAGGTTAGAGTAATGTCACGTAGTATAGATAAGTTACATAAACTACAAGAAAAATATAAAAGTATAGAAATACAACTTGGTGATGTCACCATTGGTAGTGATGTGGCTTATGCATACCGAGAAGTTACAGGTGTATTTCATCTAGCAGCATTAGCACAAGCAATGCAATCTGGTGGTGCTAGTGAATCAATATCAACAAATATTATTGGTTCAATAAAAGTTCTATCAGAGTCTTGTAGTAACAGTATACACAGTCCTTATCTAACTGGTGCTAGAAACTATCAAGTGGAATTTGTACTAGGTGTTAGTTCTGATAAAGCTGTACAAGTATCTGGCCCGTATGGAGCAACTAAGTTCTTAATGGAACGGTTATTCGATGAGTACCAAGAGAAGAATAAAGATATAAAGTATAGGGTGGTAAGAATGGGTAATGTTATATACTCTGTAGATTCTGTTTTATATAAATGGAAATCTTTATTGGAGAGGGGTGAAGAGGTTATGGTGACCGAACCTAAAGCTACTAGATTTTTTATGACAAAAACACAATCTGTTGATTTGATGTTGAATGGACTTAAAAGTGATAGCTCCAAACCATATTGTGATATACCAAAGTCAACTTCTATTGGTAATTTATTACAGGCAATGGCCAATAAGTATTTACCTAAAGGAAAAAAATTACAAGTTAAGGAGATTGGACTACAACCAAATGAAAATTTACATGAAAAAATAGTTGATGGTGGGCCAATGTCAAATGAAATGGAACAATATACAATTGCAGAATTAGAGAAGATGATATGACCACATTAGATGTAAATCCAGAGTTTGGTATAGAATTGGCTTTGGCATTACCCTATGCATATTGGTTACATGAAAACAATCAATTGGAAAAGGTAATTGTGAGTAAAGGTATGAAACCATTTTATTATTTTTGTGATAACGTGGAAGAGAAATATGACTACAGAACAATAGATAATTCAGCAGCTGGTCTTGATTCATTACCAAATCCGTGGATTTATGGCAATAAGAGTAATGCACAGATATACAAAGATGATTGGAATCTTTGGGAAGAATTCATGTGTGAAGAAAAGGGTTGTGGTATATTAGATTATAGAAAATGGAAGATTCCTAACTACACTAAACAATATCAAAATGACAAGTTTATATTTGATAAACCATTTGTAGTAGTTTCTAATAGATATAATTGGGAACATGGAACTAAACCTATAGGATATTTTGACATTCCATGTTTATATGAAATATTTAATTATTTAACTGAGAGTGGTTATACTGTAATTTACAAAAGACCAAAAAATACTGAATTTCCACCAGATCAAAATGAAATAGCTACGTTACACCATAAGGAAACACTCACGGCTAATGTAGAAGGAATAGGTAATATTACAGATCATCAATTAACCACGTACTATGATGATGTTATATTATTTGATGACATAGTAAAAGAAAATAATGACCTAACCTACAACGAAGTACAATTAAAAGTATTTGCTAATGCTGAGAAGTTTATAGCTATGAGTGGTGGTACTACATTATTACTGAATTTGTTTCAAAAACCAACCATAACTTATTTGTATAATACATCAGATTTACGACAAAACTTTTGGGAAAGTAAAAATGGCAACGTTAATACTAAAAACTACTATTACATGATGAATCCAAATATTATACCATTCATAGATAGAGAATGTGGTGATATGAAACAAGGTAATTATAATATGTTTTTAAAGTTAATAAAGGAAACGTTATGAGTATAAATAAAAAACTAGATTACAATACCGAACTGATGGTTATCACAATGGAAGAGTGTGGTGAATTAATAGAAGCTTGTTCCAAGACTATCCGATGTGAAGATTACGAAGATCATCCTAGAATAATAGAAGAAGTGGGTGATGTTTTAGTAATGATAGATTTAATGATAAAACATGGTTTAGTTAAACAAAAAGATATAGATGCTCGTAAGGTAGTGAAGATAGAAAAACTAAAAAAATGGAGTAATTTGATATGAGTGACAAAGTAATAAGTTTTATACAACCAAGTCGAAACAATTTAAAATACTTGAAGTGGTCGTATAATAGTATCAGAAAAAACTTAGGATATAGACATGAGATATGCTGGGCTGATGACTTCTCCGATGATGGAACTTGGGAATGGATGCAAGAGATTGCTGAGAAAGACCCGAATGTACAGATACATAGGAACGAAGGCCCTACTAGATTAGGACATACAATATTATATGATACATTAGTTGATATGGCTACAAGTGATATTATAATGATTTATCATGCTGATATGTATGCTTGTCCTAAATTAGATGAGGAAATACTTAAACATTTAAAACCAGGTAAAGTAGTGAGTGCTACTAGAATAGAACCACCATTACATCCTGATGGGCCTGAAAAGATACTGAAAGACTTTGGTATAGAACCTGAGGAGTTTGATGAACAAGGATTAATAAATTTTATAAATCAGACTTGGGAAGGTATGTCGGAAGATAAGATTACTAATGGTATATTTGCACCTTGGGCTATGTATAAAAAAGATTTCCTAGCTATTGGTGGACATGATCCATTATATGCTCCACAATCAAAAGAGGATTCAGATATATTCAATAGGTTCAAATTGGCTGGGTATGATTTAGTTCAGACTTGGGAAGGTTATGTTTATCATATGACTTGTAGAGGTAGTAGATTTAAGGATGGGGCTATGAGAAATCCTGCTGGTCAAGTCTTTATGAAAAATAGAGAGAGTTCAGAGTGGTTGGCTCAAAATCTAAAAAGTACTCGTAACTTTATTCGTAAGTGGGGCCATATGGTAAAACACGATCCGTATATGATGCCAATAATACCACCTAAATATGACGTGGGTTTTGTGGTAGAGAATTGTGATTATAATATGTTAAAGGAATTAGAACCGTGGTGTTCAAATATTTATGGTGGTTGGATAGGTGAAGACTTTGCTTCACATCCTAAAGGAAAATACATTGATGAGGAACAACCAAATACAGACTTCAATCTAAGTAAAAAAATACATCCTCAATACATCAAATTAAAAAATAACGTTATTGTAGAGTTCGATGCAAGTAAATTAACATCAGAGAATTTTCAGATATTAGTAAACTTATCGGAGATACTTAAAGAAAGTGGTGAAGTAGGTCAAATGAAGTTAGAAATATTTAAGTTTTCTATAAAATCTCTTGATACTTATGAACAAGACTTAATAAAGGTATATAAATAAAATGGCACATAACAAACAAAGAATTTACAAAACACCAGTAGGTGCAGTACCAAAAATTGTAAACAACTTTAAACCAAAAACAGACAATCAAAAGTTATTCCATCAAAAAATGAGTGATTTTAACAATCAATTAGTTTTATGTCATGGTATAGCTGGAACGGGTAAAACCTATGTATCTATCTACAAAGCACTACAAGATATTTTACGTAGAGGTACGCCATATGAAAAACTAATCATTATTAATCCAACGGTTGATGTTGGTAACGAGGATAAGCTAGGGTTTCTACCAGGTGAACTATCTGCTAAGATACAACAATACAATGAATCCACATTTACTATATTGGACAAGATTATAGGTAAGGCTAGAGCTAGTAAAATGATCCAAGATGGTAAAATTGAGATTGGTGTGTTGAATTTTTTAAGGGGAACAAATTTAGAGAACTGTTATGTTATATTAGATGAAGCTCAAAATGTATCACCAATGCAAATCAAGACATTGATGACAAGAATATCAGAGAATTGTAAGATGATTATACAAGGTGATATGTCTCAATGTGATAAGTACAAAACCAATGGTGTAACCAACTATGAGAAGAGTGGATTTTATGATTCGTGGTTCAGACTTAAAGGAGTAAAGGGAGTTGAACACATGGCTTTCACTAGAGATGATTGTGTCAGACATCCATTGGTAAAGAGAATATTAAAAACATATGAAGATGAACATGAGATCAGTTTATAATGGTTAAGTATCTAATATCATGTATGTTGGTATCTAATATTTTAAGTCAAGGTATTTCAACTACGTCTTATACAGAAATTCCACTAACAGGAATAATAACTGATAGAAAACAAGAGATATCTGGTATGACAACGTATCAAGACAAGCTGATTCTTTTACCAGAAAACCTCAATGGTTATTATTTTTACATACCATTTGAAGAG
>Ga0209384_1001923_pt1 | contig 10272 bp, 7 predicted proteins | sample CoawatmetaG05DNA_FD_187511 | JGI IMG/M metagenome (GOLD analysis project Ga0209384, IMG submission 187511) | Marine microbial communities from the West Antarctic Peninsula - Coastal water metaG058-DNA (SPAdes) (version 2) | ecosystem: Environmental > Aquatic > Marine > Coastal ... | reverse complement strand
TATTAACACCACCTGATCCTATAACTCAAATTGGACTAGCAATACCATTATTGATTTTATATGAATTATCTATATTTTCTGTAAACATTATTGATAAGAAAAATAAAAAAAATGCATAATATAAAAGAAATTAGAAATGATATTGAGGCTTTTAAAAAAGCTTTGAATAAAAGATTCCTAGATATAGATGTGGATAAGATTTTATCATTGGATGAGAGTAATAGAGAATACATCCAACAAAGAGAATTACTTGAAAAAGAAAAAAAAGATATCTCAAAATCTAAAGATCAGTCTCTTTTTGAAAAATCTAAAAAAATTTCTTCTGAAATTGATAATATTAGTAAATTACAATCTAGTGTTAAAAGTGAATTAGAGGCTATTTTGTCCTCAATACCAAACATACCTCATTCTGACGTTCCTACAGGTAAAGATGAAAACTCAAATGTAGAAATTTCTAAATCAGGAACATTACCTAATTTTACATTTAAACCTAAATCTCATTATGAATTAGGTGAAAACTTAAACATGCTTGATTTTGATCTAGCTACAAAAACTACTGGCTCAAGGTTTGTTTTTGTAAAAGATAAATTGGCCTTGTTGGAAAGAGCTTTATCAAATTTTATGCTTGATACACATGTGAATACTAATGGTTATGAAGAGATATCACCGCCACTAATTGCAACAGATGACACTATGTATGGTACAGGACAATTGCCTAAATTTGATAATGATCAGTTTGAACTTAAATTAGATGATTCTAGTGATAGAAAATTTTTAATTCCAACTGCTGAAGTTATTTTAACCAATATTGTAAAAGACCAAATTATTGATAAAAAAAAACTTCCTATGCGAATGGTTGCTTCAACTCCATGTTTTAGAAAAGAAGCAGGAAGTTATGGTAAAGATACAAAAGGCATGATTAGACAGCACCAATTTTACAAAGTTGAAATGGTAAGTATTGTTGAGGTTGATAAGTGTTTACCAGAACTCGATAGAATGACTGATTGTGCAACTAAAATTTTAGATTTACTAAAACTTCCATATAGAAAAATAGTTTTGTGCACTGGTGATATGGGTTTTAGCGCTGAAAAAACTTTTGATATTGAGGTGTGGCTTCCGTCAGAAGATAAATATAGAGAAATCTCAAGTTGCTCTTCATGTGGATCATTTCAAGCAAGAAGAATGAAAGCTAGATATAAAAACGAAAAAAAAGAAACTGTGCTAGTTGGAACCTTAAATGGCAGTGGTTTAGCTGTTGGTAGAACTATGGTTGCTATATTAGAAAATTATCAACAAGAAGATGGATCTATCATTGTACCTGAGGTTTTAAAGCCTTACATGAATAATATTGAGAAAATCATTAAGATTTAAAGTTGTTTTAATTTAATAGATGTTGTAAGTATTCACTTTAATTAAGGAGAATTATGGATTCAGGAATAGGACAATTTATACCGCTAATTTTAATATTTGTTATTTTTTACTTTTTTTTAATAAGACCTCAACAAAAGAAAGTTAAAGAGCATAAAGCCATGGTAGAAAACTTATCAAGAGGCGACAAGGTTGTAACATCTGCTGGTATCATTGGTACAGTTGAAAGAATTATTGATAATGAAAAAGTTGAAGTACAAATTGCTGATAACGTTAAAGTTGAAATTATCAAATCTACTGGTATCCAGGGATTACTTAACGCTCCTGAAGTAAAAAAGTAACATCAAACTAAAGTGTTATACTTTTCCAAATTAAGAATTACTTTAGTTTCATTTGTAACACTTTTTTTCATTTATTTTGCACTATCAAACTTTCAAGATCCTGAAAATAGCTTTATCTCGAAAAGAATAAACCTTGGCCTTGACTTGCAAGGAGGGTCTTATTTATTGCTTGAAATAGATAATGAACCTGTCGAAATACAAAAACTACAAAATACCACTACTGTTATAAGGAATTTTCTAAAGAGTAAGAAAATTAATTTTAATGATTTAAGAATACAAGATAAAACAATAGTATTTACCACCCCTATAATGGATGTTGGTTCAGTTGAGGCTTTTTTTCTTGATAAAGAGAGTGAGATTAACCCTTATTACAATCAGTATAAATCACATCAATTTGATGTAATAATAGAAGATAGTAAATTTACACTGTCACTTTCTAAATATGGACTTATTGAAATTAAAACATCATCTCAAGATCAAGCTCTAGAAATCGTTAGAAGAAGAGTTGATGAAGTTGGGACAAATGAACCAAATATAATAAAAAGAGGTAATAATAGAATTCTTGTAGAACTTCCTGGTTTGGATGATCCTATGAGAATAAAATCCCTACTAGGTAAAACTGCAAACCTAACTTTTAGATTTGTCACTCAAAATAAGAATGATACTTTTGGCACTGAAATGCTTCAATTTGAAGATGGCATGAGTGAAGCAATGGTTAGTAAAAGAATAATTCTAAATGGTGAAAACTTACTTGATGCTCAACCACAAATGAACAACCAAACAAATGAAACTGTAGTATCATTTACTCTTGATCGGGTGGGTGCTAAAAGATTTGGTAAAGCAACAAGTACAGGAGTTGGTAAACAGTTAGCAATTGTTTTAGATGGAAAAATTGTTAGTGCACCAACTATTCAGAGTGTAATAGCAAGTGGAAATGGTCAGATTAGTGGTAATTTTACATTTCAATCAGCAACAGATTTAGCATTATTACTTAGATCTGGAGCCTTACCAGCACCACTAAATATAATTGAAGAAAGAACTGTAGGACCTGATCTAGGACAGGACTCAATCAATGCTGGTGTTATTGCTCTAATGATTGGTTTTTTACTGGTGATTATTTTTATGTTTTTTAAATATAAGATATTTGGTTTGATAGCCAATATAACACTTTTAGTTAATCTATTTTTTTTAGTAGGTATACTGACATTATTTGAAGCAACATTAACATTACCAGGAATAGCAGGAATCATTTTAACTGTTGGTATGGCAGTTGACGCTAATGTATTAATTTTTGAAAGAATTAAAGAAGAGTGTAAGAAAGAAAAAAATAATATAATAGCTTTTGATACTGGTTATGTGAAATCAAAAACGGCAATTATAGATGCAAATATAACTACATTAATTGCAGCTGTAATCTTATTCTTTATGGGCTCTGGGCCTGTTAAAGGCTTCTCTGTGACCTTAGCTGTAGGAATTTTTACTACACTGTTTTCAGTTTATTTTATTGCAAGAATGCTTACTGGTCTTTACGTGGTAAGAAATAAAGAAAAAACTAAACTAATATAAATGATTAATTTTAATAAATTTTATAAACTATTTAATCTCATCTCTTTGGGTCTAGTAGTGGCATCCATTCTATTGCTATTTTTTAAAGGACTTAATTTTGGTGTAGATTTTAAAGGTGGAACTCTAATTGAGTTAAGATCAAATGATAAAAACATCAATGTTACATCTCTAAGACAATCTTTTAGCCAAATGAATTTAGGAGATTTTAATGTTAAAAAATTTGGTAATGAGAATGATTTTTTAATTAAGATAGAGAAAAAAGACACAAGTGCAAACGCTATTGAGGTTATTAAAAAAGATTTAACATCTTCTTTGGGAGGGTCTTTTAATTTCAGAAGAGTTGAAAATGTAGGTCCAAAAGTTAGCTCTGAATTATTAAAGTCTGGTATTATTGCAATCGCACTATCTCTAGCTGCAATGTTATTTTACATATGGATAAGATTTGAATGGCAATTTAGTTTAGGTGCTATTTTGGCCTTATTCCATGACGTCATTATAACACTAGGTCTTTTCTCACTATTTAGTTTAGAAATAAATCTATCAATAGTTGCTGCTGTTTTAACTATAGTTGGTTATTCAATGAACGATACTGTTGTAATTTATGACAGAGTTAGAGAAAATTTAAGAAAGTTTTCTGACATCAAAATTTATGAACTTACAAATATCTCAATCAATGAAACACTTTCAAGAACTATAATTACATCAGCCACAACATTACTTGCTTTAGTTTCAATTTATTTATTTGGTGGAGAAATATTAAAAGGTTTTTCTTTAGCTATGATAATGGGTGTTGTATTTGGAACTTATTCTTCAATTTATATAGCTAATCCGATACTTGTGAAACTTAGAGTTTCACAAAAAACAATCCTAAAAGAAGATACCGAGTAGATTTAATAAAGATTTTGAGCTGCCACCATTGAAAGTAACATTGGTAACGATAAAAGAGTGTTTGTTCTTGAAAACAACATTGCTGTTCTTGCTGATTTTGCTTTAACATCAGGTTCGCACTCAACCATACCTAGTGCTCTTTTTTGATTTGGCCAAATTATAAACCAAACATTGAAAGCCATGTATAAACCAAGCCACATACCAATGCCAATAGCCGTACTTTTTCCACCACCACCTAAAGTCATGGCATCGTGTAAATAACCATTTAAATGTGCTAAAATTAATCCAGATAATATTGTTAGTAAAGCAGCCCATCTAAAATAAAACAAAGCAGCTGGGGCTATAACTTTACCTATTGCAGGTTTTTGCTCATCAGGGATTTTAGGCATGTTTGGAATTTGAACAAAGTTAAAATACCAAAGTAGACCAATCCACATGATAGCAACCGTTACATGAATCAATCTTGTTAACCAACTCCAAAAAATTGTATCAAAATCAAAACCACCATTACCATAAAATAATCCTAGAAATAGAATTATAGCTAAAGCTAATGATGCATGAATTGTTTTTGGAAGTGATGATAGTAAATTACCCATAATTAGAATCACTTATACACTAATTGTTTAAATCTTTAACTTCTTTTTAAATTTTTCTTCCAGCATGGGTTTTAAGAATTCACCAGTATAACTACCTTTTATTTTAATAATGTCCTCTGGTTTTCCCTCTGCGATAATATTTCCACCTTTGACACCACCTTCAGGACCCATATCAACAATATAATCAGCTGTTTTGATTACATCCAAATTATGCTCAATAACAACAACTGTATTTCCTAGAGCTACAAATGTATGAAGTATTTCTAATAGTTTTTTAATATCATGTTGATGAAGACCCGTTGTTGGTTCATCTAATATGTACATAGTTCTTCCTGTAGATCTTTTTGATAATTCCTTAGCTAATTTAATACGTTGAGCTTCACCACCAGATAGTGTTGTTGCCTGCTGTCCAATCTTTATATACCCAAGGCCTACTTTTTTTAGTGTTAATAGTTTTGTTTTAATATTTGAAATATTTTCGAAATACTCACATCCCTCGTCTACAGACATATCCAATACATCGGCAATACTTTTATCTTTAAATTTTATCTCAAGAGTTTCTCTATTATATCGAGTTCCTTTACATTCATCACACTGGATATAAACATCAGGTAAGAAGTGCATCTCGTATGTAATTACACCATCACCTTCACAAGCTTCACATCTTCCACCTTTAACATTAAAAGAAAATCTGCCTGGCTTATATCCTCTTGTTTTTGACTCTGGTAGTGCTGTAAACCAATCTCTAATGGGGCCAAAAGCTCCTGTATAAGTTGCTGGGTTTGATCTAGGTGTTCTTCCAATAGGAGACTGATCTATATCAATTATTTTATCTATAAGCTCAACACCTTTATAACTCTTAAACTCTTTAGGGACTTTTCTAGCTTTGTTATTCAAGGTTAAATTTAATGCATGATATAATGTTTGTAATATTAGTGTTGATTTACCGCTACCTGAAACACCAGTTACGCAAGTAAAACTTCCTGTTGGAATTTTAAGATTAACGTTGTTCAAGTTATTTCCACTAGCACCATTAATTTCAACAAATCTTCCATTTTTTGCAAGCCTTCTGGTTCTTGGAATTTCTATATATTTTTTATGAGATAAGTATTGACCAGTAATACTGTTTTTATTTTTTAGTATTTCATCATAAGTACCTTGTGCAATTATTTCACCACCATTAGTTCCGGCTTCTGGACCCATATCTATTATATGATCTGCATTTTCCATCGTTTCCGTATCATGCTCAACAACAATTACAGTGTTACCTAAATCTCTTAGTCTTTTTAATGCATTTATTAATTTAACATTATCTTTTTGATGCAATCCGATAGAAGGTTCATCAAGTACATACAGTACACCAGTTAATCCAGAACCAATTTGTGACGCGAGTCTTATTCTTTGAGCCTCACCTCCAGAAAGAGTTCCTGACTCTCTCGATAATGTTAAATATTCAAGCCCAACATTTAAAAGGAACGTTAGTCTTTCATTAATTTCTTTTAAAATATGTTCTGCTATCTTAAATTGTCGTTTATCAAGGTTTTGCTCTAAGCCTTTGAACCATTTAGCTGCATCTAGAATAGATTTTTTAGTTACTTCGCTTATATTCTGATTATCAATTTTAACACATAAGGCTTCTTCTTTTAATCTATTACCGTTACATCCTTCACAAGCAGAATCAGATTGGTATTCAGCTATCGCTTCTCTTTTCCATTCACTATCAGATTCAAGAAATCTTCTTTCAAGATTATTTATTACACCTTCAAAAGTTTTTTTATGAGAATATTTTTCATAACCATCGTCATAAACAAACTTAATTTCCTCTTCATCCGATCCAAACAATATTACATCTCTAAATTTTTTTGGAAGTTTTTTCCATCTTTCATCTAAAGAAAATCCATAATGTTTAGCAATAGAGGCCAAGGTTTGAGCATAATATAGTGTTGTAGATTTGGCCCATGGTTCTATAGCACCATCTGCTATACTTTTTTTCTCATCAGGAACTACTAAATTTGGATCTACATTCAATTTAATACCTATACCTTCACATTCTGCGCACGCTCCGTAAGGACTATTAAAAGAAAAAAGTCTTGGCTCAATCTCTTCAATTGTAAAACCACTTTCTGGACAGGCAAATTTTGTAGAATAAATTAATTTTTCAATTTTTCTAAATTTTTGTGGCAATGTTTCATCTTCATACTCAACAAATACCAATCCATTTGATAAATTTACAGCTGTCTCAATACTTTCAGCAAGTCTATTACCAAGATTAGAATTCAAAACAATTCTATCAACTAAAACAGATATATCATGCTTGAGTTTTTTATCTAAATTGGGTGCATTGTCTATTTCATATATGACTTCATCAATTTTAATCTTTCTAAAACCTCTTCTTTTATAGCTTAAAATATCTTTTCTATACTCACCTTTACGACCCCTAACCACAGGAGCAAAAATATAAATTGTAGATTTTTTTGGTAATTTTTTTATTAAATCAACGATTTGAGTTATTGTTTGCGATGTAATTGGCTTTCCTGTGAATGGTGAGTAGGGAACACCAGCCCTTGCATACAACACTCTCATATAGTCATAAATTTCAGTAACTGTTGCAACAGTTGATCTTGGATTTTTAGATGTATTTTTTTGCTCTATAGCTATAGCTGGACTTAATCCCTCGATAAGATCAACATTTGGTTTTTTCATTTTATCCAAAAATTGACGAGCATAAGCTGATAAACTTTCAACGTATCTTCTTTGTCCTTCGGCATAGACAGTGTCAAATGCTAATGAGGATTTTCCTGAACCAGAAAGACCAGTAATTACAACAAACTGATCTTTAGGTATTTCTACTGAAACATTCTTTAAGTTATGCTCTTTTGCACCCTTAATAACTATCTTTTTAATCATAATTTTAGTTGCTTTAAATTAATAAAATTAATATTGAGTTTGTATTGTGATATAAAATTAATTAAATAAATAAAGAATTATAAATATTATGGCTGGAAGTTTAAATAAAGTATTATTAATTGGGCGTTTAGGCGCAGACCCAGAAATCAAACAAATGTCGAATGGCAAAAGTCTTGCTACCTTAAGTTTAGCTACTAGCCAATCTTGGAAAGATAAAGCAACTGGCGAAAAAAAAGAAAAAACAGAATGGCACCGAATAGTTGTATTTAATGAAGGGTTAGTCAATGTTGTTCAGCAATATTTGAAAAAAGGTGCTCAAATTTATGTTGAGGGACAGATAACGACTAGAAAATGGAAAGATGAACAATCTGGTCAAGACAAGTATTCAACTGAAATTGTAATTCAAGGATACAATTCTTCACTTACTATGTTGGGTGGTGGAAACACTGGCGGTGGTGGTATTCAAAATGACAATTCGCAAGCTGTTGCTAGCAATCCTGATGATAGCCCCCAAGCCCCTAATGATATGGATGACGAAATTCCCTTTTAGTTTCTATGAAAGATACAGAAATTCCTAAAAACGAGAATATAAAACTCATTTCAATGCATGATGAGATGAGCTCATCTTATTTGTCATACGCAATGAGTGTAATTGTGAGTAGGGCTCTTCCAGATGTCAGAGATGGACTTAAACCTGTTCATAGAAGAATATTGTTTGCTATGTATAAAGGTGGTTACGATTGGTCAAAACAATTTAGAAAATCGGCAAGAATAGTTGGTGATGTTATTGGTAAATATCACCCGCATGGAGATCAATCTGTTTATGACGCTCTTGTCAGAATGGTTCAAGATTTTTCCATGAGTTTACCTCTTGTTCAAGGTCAGGGTAACTTTGGTTCTATTGATGGAGATCCAGCTGCGGCTATGAGATATACAGAAACAAGATTAGCTAAAGTTTCTCAATACTTAATTGATGATATAGAAAAAAATACCGTTGAATACAAAAGTAATTATGATGAAACGGAAAGAGAACCAACTGTCTTGCCTGCTCAATATCCTAATTTACTAGTAAACGGTGCGGGTGGTATTGCGGTTGGAATGGCAACAAGTATTCCCCCACACAATTTAGGTGAAATTATAGATGGAACATTAGCTTTAATTGAAAATAAAGATATTAAGATTAAAGAATTAATGAAGCATATACCTGGACCAGATTTCCCTACAGGTGGTGTTATTATAGGAAAAGAAATTATTAAAGCTGGATATAATGTTGGTCGTGGATCATTTAAAATTAGAGGTGAGATTAGCGTTGAAGCACAAAAAAATGGTAGAGAGAGACTCGTTATAACTTCTGTGCCATATCAAGTAAATAAATCAGTTTTAAATGAGAGAATTGCCCAACTTGTTAGAGAGAAAAAAATAGAGGGAATAAAAGATATTAGAGACGAATCTAACAGAGAAGGGATTAGAGTTGCTATTGATTTAAGAAATGGTGTTGAACCAGAAACTATTAAAAGATTACTTTATAAAAATACATCTATAGAAAGCTCTTTTGGCTTTAACACTTTAGCTATTGTTGATGGCAAACCTAAAATTTGTAATTTAAAAGAATTTTTATCAAATTTCCTAACATTCCGTGAAGATGTAGTAATCAAAAAAACTAAGTTTGATTTAAAAAAAGCTGAAGACAGAGCTCACATCCTTATTGGATTATCAGTATCTGTTGAGAACTTAGACAAAATTATAAAAATTATACGGTCTTCAAAAACTCCTGATGATGCTAAAAAATCATTATTAAGCACTAAGTGGAAAATAAATAAATCTTTAAAGCTAATTTCACTTGTTGAAGATAAAAAGGGAAAAGATTTATATTCACTAACCGATCCTCAAGTAATTGCTATTTTAGAACTTAGACTTCAAAAACTTACAGCTCTTGGTATTAATGAAATAGAAGTCGAAATTAAAAAATTAGCTGACCTGATTAAAGGTTATAAAAAAATAATTAATTCTAAAAAAGAACTTTTAAACGTAATAAGTGAGGAGCTTAAAACTATCAAAGAAAAGTTTGCAGTTCCAAGAAGAACTAAAATTATAGATGCTGTTTTAAACTATGATATCGAAGAAACTATTCAAAAAGAAGAAGTGATTATTACAGTTACTCTTCAGGGTTACATTAAAAGAGGAGCCTTAAGTAGTGTCAAACAACAAAAAAGAGGTGGTAAAGGAAAATCTGGGATCACAACGAGAGATGAAGATTCTGTTGTTCAAACTTTATCAGTTAACACTCGTACTTCTGTTCTTTTCTTTTCAACAGAAGGACTTGTTTATAAAATTAAAGCTTGGAAAATACCTGAAGGATCAACTACATCAAAAGGTAAATCTCTATTCAACATCTTACCATTAAAAAATCACCAATCTATTAGTTCAATAATGCCATTTCCTGATGATGAAGCTGATCTAAAAAACCTTCAAATTGTTTTTGCTACTGCAAAAGGTAAAGTTAGAAAAAATAGCCTAGAAGATTTTTCTTCAATTAATTCAGCTGGAAAAATTGCAATAAAATTAGATCCCAATGACAAAATCGTAGGTGTTGAAATTTGCAAAGA
>Ga0209384_1001911_pt1 | contig 10298 bp, 7 predicted proteins | sample CoawatmetaG05DNA_FD_187511 | JGI IMG/M metagenome (GOLD analysis project Ga0209384, IMG submission 187511) | Marine microbial communities from the West Antarctic Peninsula - Coastal water metaG058-DNA (SPAdes) (version 2) | ecosystem: Environmental > Aquatic > Marine > Coastal ... | reverse complement strand
AGATCACTCTCTAATTCTGACTTTGATCTAACACCCAAAAATGAGTTTAATATTCTTTTTAACCACATATATATATGAACGAAATAATTAACATTACAAAGTCAGCTGAAGAGTATCTTGCAAAACTCCTTAAGGATAAAAATGAACCAGACTTATCTATAAGAATATTTATTTCTGATCCAGGAACCCCAAAAGCTGAAACTTGCTTAGCTTATTGTAAACCAGTTGAAGCTCTCTCAGACGATGTAATAATTAATTTAGATCTTATAAACGTTAATATCGAAAAACGAAGTATTCCTTTTTTGGAGTCTGCTGAAGTTAATTTTGATAACGATACATTTGGAGGCCAACTAACAATAAAAGCGCCTAATGCTAGATTGCCTAATATCTCTCCAGATAGTCCGGTTGAAGATAGAATTAACTATGTTATATATAACGAGATTAATCCTATGCTCGAATCACATGGTGGGGAGGTTAGCCTTCTTGAATTTACCAAAAAAGGAGAAGCTGTTCTTCAGTTCGGTGGAGGCTGCCAGGGCTGCGGCATGGTTGATGTAACACTGAAAGATGGAATTGAAAAAACATTACTAGAGCAAATACCTGAACTTAAAAGTGTTAAAGATTCTACAGATCACTCTATAGACGATAATGCTTTTTACAAAAGCTAGATCTTAGCTATAGAAATGACTATTCCAAATGCAGGATGGTCAAAATAATGTATCTCGTTATTAAATAATCTCTTTTCCTCATCAATATATACATTGATACTCTCATCACTCTTTTTACCAACTTCAAGAGCTTCAGGAATTTTCTCAATTAAGATGTAGTCATTCTTCTTATTTAGATTCAGATTCAATGTTAGAGCTCCATCACTTTCTAACTTATTATCTCTTAAAATTGACTCACGATCGGTTAAATACTCTCCAGTAACGTCAGTATATTTTTCATCTAAGCTTCCAAGATAAGATTTCAAATCTATATGAAGAAACCTATTTCTATATAACTTCAAATACATGCCATAAAGATCATTTTTATAATGAAGGTATTTGCTTTCGATCTCTGACTCTATGTTCTGAGTCCAGCTATAACTATCTATAACATTATATTTAGAGCTATTGGTGAGTTTTATATTTAGTTTTTTTAATGTGTCCAAATCGCTAATTTTTCTGAACCATTTTTTTGGATTCGACTGACCAAGTAACTCTTCATCATTATTATCCTTAATAATTGCAGGTGTTATATTTTGAAATAATTCATGAAACTCTGATGTCTTGGAATTAATAGAGTTTTGAATTGCTGTTATGTTTATTAGTAAATCTGGGTCTTGAAAATTTAAAAAATCTTTCCCTGGAATGTTTAGTTCTGAGGAAAATATCTCTCTATTAACATCTAGCTCATGTTCAAAAATAATGAACTCAACTCTATATTCATCAAGAACCTCTTGATTAGAGCTGAGATTAAAAGTTAATAAAAGTATTAATAGTATTTGATTAAACAATTTCATTGATTAGCCTTTTTACAAAGACCCTTCTTTTTAAAGCATCTTCTTCTATTAAGTTTATATTAAATTTATTATCCTTGTTAATACTGTACTTGCTTGGGTTCTCTGTGAGTAGCGTCAATAATTTTTCAAATATATCTTTTTTAACTGATGTTGATAATAGAAGAGAGGTATTACTACTATTAGAAGATATTTTACTAATACCAGTATTCTTAATCATTAAGTTTATTTCTGCGTTATTGATTAAATTATCAACCTCTATAGGCACTGAGCCACATCTGTCTTCCAAATTAACTTTAATTTCTTTTAATGATTCTTTTGAATCAACATTCGTTATATCTTTATAAACTTTAAGTCTTTCAAGGGGTGAAGGTAGGTATGAATCACTTATATAACTAGAGTCATAAAAATTTATTTCTGTTTGTATTAAGTCTGCTTCTGAATTGGTTTTAAATTTTTGAAGTGCATTTTTAAGCATAGATAGATATAAGCTAAGACCTATAGTATTAACGTGACCACTTTGCTTATCACCTAGCATTTCTCCACCACCTCTAATCTCCAAGTCTTCTTGAGCAATAAAAAATCCTGATCCCAAATCAGAAAGCCTAATAATAGAGTCAAGACGCTCTTTTGCTAGCTTTGGAAGTTCTGCTGTTGGTATAAGAAAGTAGCAATACCCTTGTTTATTTGACCTTCCAACTCTCCCTCTTAACTGATGGAGCTGAGATAAGCCAAAGTTGTGAGAATCTATTATCAATATTGTGTTTGCGTTTGGTATATCGAGACCCATTTCGACAATGGTTGTACAAATAAGGACATCAATATTGCCAATATCAAAATCCGACATAACAGATGATATTTCATCTTTATTAAGTTTTCCGTGAGCAATGCCAACAGTTGAGCCAGGAACAAGTTCCAGTAGTTGTTTTTTTAAGTACTCCATCTTTGAAATATCATTCTGAACAATAAAGCATTGTCCGCCTCTAGATATTTCTCGAGATATCGCTTCTTTTAATAGCTGATCTTTTTGAATCTTTAAAAAGGACTTTATGCTAACTCTGTTGGTTGGCGGCGTATGGAGAAATGAAAACTCCTTTAAGCCAGAAAATATAAAATTCATAGTTCTTGGTATGGGCGTGGCAGATAAGTAAAGGATATGAATATTTTCCTGCTTACTTTTTATTATGTCCTTTTGCTTGATTCCAAATTTGTGTTCTTCATCAACAACTAGTAAGCCGGTATTTTTAAATTTTAAACCAGAAGTGAAGAGAGCATGAGTACCTATTAAAATATCTACCTCACCATTATTAAATGAATTAACTACCAATTCTTTTTTCTTAGCCTTTGTATGTCTATTAAGTAACTGAACATTGACTGGAAACTTTTTAAACCTATCTAAGAATGATTCGTAATGCTGATCAGCAAGAACTGTACTTGGCGATAATAAAATGACCTGTTTATTTGAAAATATTGTTATGTATGCTGCTCTCATGGCCACTTCTGTTTTACCAAAGCCCACATCTCCACACAAAAGCCTGTTCATAGGCTTGACTAGGGTTAAGTCTTTTCTAATATGATTAATAGCATCTATCTGATCATGGGTTTCTGTATATGGGAATTCATTATTAAAATCCTCAAAAGCTTTATCATCAATCTTTAATGAAACCGATGATGATCCGAGTCTTCTTGATTCAACATCTAATATCTCTGCAGCATGATCAAATGCTCTTTGAGTAGCTTTTTCCTTATTTTTAATCCATCTACTCGATGAAAGAGAATCAAATTGAACTGTATTTGTTTCATTATTTTTATGATACTTAGAGACAAGATCAATACTTCTTAATGGAACATAAAGTGATTCATTTGATGAGTAAATAATCTTTAGATACTCATTAGATACATTATTAGCCGTAACTATCTCTAGTCCCTCGTATTGTCCCAATCCATAGTTTTCATGGATAACAAGATCACCTGCTTTAAACATAGACTTACTTGTAACATCAACTCTAGCTTGAGGTTTGTCGGTGGGAATGCTCACACTGGTTGATTTAAAATATTCCCTATGAACTATAAACGTATCTATATCTTTGTTGAAAAAAGGTCTAACCAGTTCTCCCATCATTATATTTATACCATCTTGTGCTTCAGTGATATTCTTTGGCTGAGTTAAGTCAGGAAGAAATTTTTTCACTAATAATTCGAACTCACTACTTATAGATGTAATTAAGATAATTTTTTTAGACTTAATTCTTTTTGAGCTTATAGCTACTAAAATATCTTCAAAGGTTTCATATTTAAATTGATGATTGGATGATTTAATTAACTGAACTTGTTTAAGTTCCCCCTTGAGAATTTTTTGATCAACAAACATATCAGCTGGTCTTAAAAGAGGTCTTTGAATGTCTATGTTTTCGTCTTCATGTCTTTGATCTATAGTTTCGTAATAATCTTTGACTAAAGTATCCATATTCTGAAGCTTTATAAAATTATGTGAATTAAATAATTCAAAAAAAGTAGATGTTTGATTAAATAGTAAAGGTAGGTATATTTCTGATCCTTCAGATGAATCACCGCTATTTAATTTCTGGAATATCTCGCACTGTCTTTCGTCATAATTCTGAAAGTACTCCCTCCAGTTATCTTTGAATATTTTCAGACTAGTTGTATCTAATGATGTTAATGAACCCTTTGTTAATGAAAAATTTGAGAGTTTATCTGTGGATAGTTGTGACTCTGGATCAAAATGTCTAACTGACTCAATTTGGTCATCAAATATTTCTATTCTTAGTGGCTGCTTATATATAGGCGTATAAATATCGATGATTCCACCTCTTAGCGAGTACTGATTTATAGCCTCTATTCTATTTACCTTTTCGTAACTTAAATCTTCAAGAGTTCTTACAAGTTGTTCTATAGAAAGTTTGTCTGATATTTTTAGATCTTGTATTGATTTAAAAAAACCTTTTGGAGGGTATATTTCAAAAAGATTCTTAATGGTAGTTATGAGAATTTTTTTATTTGCGTTAGTAGAATTCAAAATTCTAAATCGTTCTTTGAGAATTGATTCAGGAGAGGAGAAGTGGTCATATGGGAGGATTTCATTTTCTGGAAAGTAATCAATAAGATATGAATCTAGATATAAACCTAATTCATTGTATAAAAATCTTGCTTCCTTATTTGACTCAACAATGACACAAATAGACTTTTCTGAAGTAGAGAATATTTTGCACAGATTGTGTGCATTTGTATGGTCAATTTTTTTAATCATAAGTTGGTAAATTATTTACAATTGCTTGTATAATATTTTGCGTATTCTATCAATCATATAAAGATAAAGGTAACTATGGACATAAATTTTTCAAAAGAAGATATTCAATTTAGAGATGAAGTTAGGGAATGGGTTGCAAATGACTATCCTAAGCACGTTAAATATAAACAAGACAATGGTGAGCCGCTTACTAGAGAAGATATGGTTGATTATCACAAAGCTATAGCTGCTAAAGGTTGGATGGGTTACAACTGGCCTGTTGAGCATGGTGGAACAGGCTGGACATCAACCCAACTTTATATTTACAACCAGGAGTTTGGAAAAGCTGGATGTCCTCCTTTACTTGCGTTTGGTGTAAGCATGGTTGCTCCTGTTATTTACACTTTTGGTAATGATGAGCAAAAGCAAAGATTCCTTCCAGATATCTTGAATTTCAATACTTGGTGGTGCCAAGGTTATTCAGAGCCAGGCTCTGGATCAGACTTAGCTTCACTTAAGACTAAAGCTGTTCGAGACGGCGATAACTATATTATTAACGGAGCTAAGACATGGACAACATTAGCCCAAAGCGCTGACTGGATTTTTGTATTAGTTAGAACAGATTCTTCGGGTATTAAGCAGCAAGGTATATCTTTTATCCTTGTTGATATGAAAACTCCCGGAATAGAAGTTAAGCCGATAATAACTATCGATGGTGAGCATGAAGTTAATTCTGTATTTTTTACAGATGTAGTAGTGCCTGCTGAAAATTTAGTTGGGGAAGAGGGCAAAGGATGGACTTATGCTAAATTCTTATTAGCTCATGAAAGATTTGGAATTGCTGCTGTTGGAGCATCAATGCGTCAACTTTCAAGACTTAAGGAGATTGTTTCAAAACTTGATAATCAAGATCTTGATAAGAAAGTTGCAGAAATTGAAATATCTATATCTGCTCTAGAGTTAACAGAATTACGTTTGTTATCTGCTCTTGAAAATGGTGGGCACCCAGGTGCTGAATCTTCAATCTTAAAAATTAAAGGTACAGAAATTCAGCAAGGACTTACTGAGATATTTGTTGAAGCCGCTGGTGAATACGCTCTAATGTATCCTGGACCACATGGTTATGGCTCTAACGATAAGCCTTCAGGACCAGACTTTGCTGCTAATTCACTCTCATCCTTTTTGAATATGAGAAAAACATCTATATACGGTGGCAGTAACGAAATTCAAAAGAATATTATTTCAAAATTCGTACTAGGAGTATAGGAAGTGAATTTAAATTATAGTGAAGAACAAACAATGTTACGTGAGCAGATTCAAAAATTTTGTGAATCTGAATATGATTTCTATAAACGAGAAGATGTAGTTAAGTCTGATCAAGACTTTGATGCTAAAGCATGGTCTCTTTTTGCAGAACAGGGTTGGTTGTCAATGCCATTTTCTGAAGAATCAGGTGGCTTCGGTTTTGGTGCAGTTGAACTTGCAGTTTTATTTGAGGAATTTGGTAAGGCTTTGGTTATAGAGCCTTATCTTTCAACTGTAGTTCTTTCAGGTACATTACTAGATAAATCTAACTATGTGAATAAAGTTCAGATTATAGAGGGTATATGTGCGGGAACATCTCATGTCTCTTTGGCCTATTCTGAAACAGCTAAATCTTATGACTACCTAGCACCTCAAACAACCCTATCTGAAGATGGTTTGTCATTAAGCGGAACTAAAACGCTTGTTCTAAATGGTGGAAACGCTTCTAAATTTATAGTTACATGTAAAAAAGGTAATGATTTTGGGCTTGTTATTGTTGATGCTGATCAAGATGGAGTATCTCTTAACTCATTCTCAACTATTGATGGGCAGTCCTGTTCAGAAATTATATTTGATAATGTAGCAATTGATTTAGATTCAATCATAGCGATAGGCGATGAAGCACAAAAATTATTTCAAGATTCTATAAATCTTGGAACACTTTGTATTGGAGCTGAAGCTGTTGGGTGTATGACTTCTTGCTATCTTAAAACAGTTGAGTATACAAAAACACGTGAACAGTTCGAACAACCTATATCTAACTTTCAGGTACTTCAGCATAGAATGGTTGATATGTTTATTGATAGTGAGTTAGCCAGATCTTTATTATTTAAAGCTATGTTAGAAGTTGATGCAGACTCAGATGAGAAATATAAACACGTCTCTGCTCTGAAAGCTCATGTTGGAAAAGCTGGAAAGTTGTCAGCTCAGAACGCTGTTCAGCTTCACGGGGGTATGGGTGTTAGTGAAGAGATGATGATAGGTCACTATCTTAAAAAGATGGTATTTATCGATGCTCTTTTCGGAAACGCCGATCATCATTTAAAGCAATTCTCTAAATAATTAACACTTTAAGCACTAATTAACAGTTTTTAACTAGTTAATTGGTGCTTTTATGTTTTATATTCATTAAAATCGATCCTATAATCTAAATTATTTACAAATATCATGTCAGATAAAAGAGACTTAACTTTTCAATCAACTCAACGTCAAAATCGTATTCTACCTGATGACTCATTTGGAGATTGGAAATGGAGAGAAGGTCTTGCTGAGCAAATGATTCCTATGATTGGTAATTTATACAGAAATGGCATAAACATAATTGTTTATGGAAAATCCCTAGTCAATCAGTCCCCTGTAGAAATAATGAGAGCCCATAGATTTGCTCGTCAATCAGACATGAATGAGCTTAGTGAGTTAGAGACCTTTCCAGCTTTGCAATATATATCAACCTTATCTTTAGCTGATTGTGAAATTGATATCGGTGATTTAGTTATAAGATGCCCATCTTTCAGTACTTTGAAAGAAGATGCATCTAGCCTTCCTGAGTTTATAGACAAAGAACTAGAATCCGTTATAAATAAAGAATCGAAAAGACCTTCAGCTCCTAAAGACGTGGTCTTATATGGCTTCGGAAGAATTGGAAGACTTGTAACTAGGATGATGATTCAAAAAACTGGTCCCGGTAACTATTTTAGGTTAAGAGCCATTGTGATTAGAAAAGCTAGTGACGATGATATTTATAAACGAGCTAGCTTACTTTCAAGAGATTCAGTTCACGGTCCTTTTGATGGAACTGTTAGAGTGGATGAAGAAAACTCGCTGCTAGTTATTAATGGAAACCCAGTAAAGATTATTTATGCGTCAAAGCCAGAGGATGTTAAATATAGTGATTACGGCATTATTGACCCGGTTCTTATCGATAATACAGGAGTTTGGAGAGATGAAGAGGGGCTAGGAAAGCACATCTCATCTGGAGCTTCTAAGGCTATATTAACAGCACCTGCTAAAGGCGACATTAAGAATATAGTTTATGGAGTTAATGACAATATGTTGAATGACTCTGATTCTATAATTTCTGCTGCTTCTTGTACTACAAATGCTATCGTTCCGATACTTAAGGTGCTTAATGATAAATATGGTGTTGAAGGTGGTCATATAGAAACGGTTCACTCGTATACTAATGATCAAAACCTTATCGATAATTTTCATAAAGGTGACAGAAGAGGTCGTGGAGCTCCGTTAAACATGGTTATTACATCTACAGGAGCTGTCGAGGCTGTTGGTAAGGCTATCCCAGAACTTGCAAACAAATTAACAGGTAATTCTATAAGAGTCCCAACGCCGAATGTTAGTCTTGCTATTTTATCACTAACACTGGATTGTGAGGTTGATAAGGAATCTATAAATAATTACCTTAAATCAATGGCTTTCCATTCTAAATATCGTGAAATCATTGGCTTTGTAAACTCTCCAGAGATTGTTTCAACTGACTTTTACTCAAGTCCATTTGCATCTATTGTTGACTCTCAAGCAACGATAACTAGTGGAAATAGAGTTACTTTGTATTGTTGGTATGACAATGAATATGGCTACTCAAAACAAGTTATTAATCTTGCCAAAAAAGTAGCAAATATAACCCTGCCTAGATTACCTCTACCAATTGACTGAAAACTATAGAATAGACGGAGCTTTAGTTTTATAATCACCCCGTTTTAAGTACTTTATAATCATTTTCAAGAAGGGCATTCACTGGTGATTAAATTTAAAAAAGGTTTGGACTTACCGATAACAGGAAAACCTTCTGTTAATGTCACTGACACACCTAAAGTTTCTTCCGTATCAATTTTATCAAATGACTACATAGGCATGAAACCAACCATGCTAGTTAAAGTTGGAGATATCGTCAAAGCCGGATCAAAAATATTTGAAGATAAAAAAAATTCTGGTGTTTTTTTTACCTCACCAGCAGGAGGAACAGTTTCTTCTATAAACAGGGGAGATAAGCGTAAATTTCTTTCTGTTGAGGTAGATATATCAAACAATGAAGAATTTCATTCTTTCAATTACGAAAATACCTCTGAATCATTAAAATCTTTGTTAATTGAATCTGGTCTTTGGAATGCGTTTAGAACAAGGCCTTTTAACAGAACTCCTCAAGTAGATTCTATGCCTGATGCTTTATTTATCAATGCTTGTGATACAAACCCTTTAGCAATTGATCCTATAGAAATAATTAATCCAGATCAGGACCTATTTAACAACGCATTAGAATCCCTGAAAGTATTATTTACTTGCCCCATTCATCTTTCTTACCAAAATCCTAAATTTGATACATCTATAGACGGTATTAATTATCATAGTTTTGTTGGTCCGCATCCAGCAGGCTTAAGTTCAGTTCATATTAGTCATATCTATCCAGTAAATCTTAAACGAGTAGCATGGACAATAGGTTTTCAGGAAGTTATATCTTTAGGATATCTCCTTAAGAACAAAACAATACGAACTCATAAAACAATAGCACTTGCTGGTCCTTCGGTATTTGACCCTTCATTAATAAGTGCACGAATAGGCGGAAATCTTGATGAGCTTTCGGCTGGTAAGATTAAAGACAATACTAGAGTTATTTCTGGTTCAGTTCTTTACGGACATTCATCAGAAGGTGTTATGACTTATTTAGGTAATTATGATTCTTTAATATCAGCTATACCTGATGAAGCAAATGATATTTTCATGAATTGGCTGATGCCTGGAAAAAACCTTCATTCAAAATTAAATATATTTTCATCATCATTTTTTACTCCTAAAGAGTTTGTTTTCAATACATCACTTAACGGTGGCGATAGAGCCATTGTTCCTGTGGGCTCCTATGAAGAGGTCTTGCCAATGGATATTTTGGTAACTCAACTATTAAAATCACTTGTAATTTCTGATGTAGAGGTAGCGGTTGAATTAGGAATGCTTGAATTAGCACCTGAAGATTTGGCAGTATGTTCTTATATATGCCCTAGTAAGTATGATTACTCATCAATACTTTTGGATAACTTAAATAAACTACATTTAGAACAATGAAATCCTTAAGAAACTATATTGAAAATATAAAACCTAATTTCGTTGGAGAGGGTAAGCACGCTAAATGGTTCCCTTTATTTGATGCTTTTGAGAATTTTGTATTTTCAACTAAATCAAAAACTACAAACCCAGTTCATGTAAGAGATGCCGTAGATATTCAAAAAATTATGGTTA
>Ga0209384_1001907_pt1 | contig 10318 bp, 13 predicted proteins | sample CoawatmetaG05DNA_FD_187511 | JGI IMG/M metagenome (GOLD analysis project Ga0209384, IMG submission 187511) | Marine microbial communities from the West Antarctic Peninsula - Coastal water metaG058-DNA (SPAdes) (version 2) | ecosystem: Environmental > Aquatic > Marine > Coastal ... | reverse complement strand
ACGGAACATACGCACACAAAGATTTATTAATAATGGAAGACCATCCCAAGCTCAAGGAACAGGTCAAGGACGTGAGCATGAACCAAGGTCGGTACACACTGTTGTTGGTGCAGAGCAGGACCAAACTTAAAAAATTTGCCGATATACTGGAAAAGGGTGATTACTACAAGAACTGGTCTACAAAGTATCGGGAATCAGTGACTGGCACTTGGCGACATCCTGTAAAGTCTCGACCCTAGAATCCCTCCTACACAAACTCCTGTACAACTTCTTGTTGGTGCTCCATTCTGTGCCCGTCCACCATTCGAAGCCTCTGTAATTGGCCTTGTACTCTGAGCTAGTTTCATAGCCCGACCCCATGTAGAAGTACGCTACGTAGTTCTCAGCGGCCCATTCCAGCTCCAGGTCCAACGTGATATCCGAGATGGGAACCGTGTTGGCGTGTATAACGCTTTCCAGTCCTGCCAGGTCCGGGGAGTTGTGATCGTTGAGGCTGTGGTAGTTGTCCTCTTGGTACCTGTACTCCTTCTGCTTGGTGAATCCCAGTATGTTGTCTGCGGTGCCGGTGTAGAACAGCATGAACCGGTCACGTTTATGATAGTTCGCGAAAGGATCGTAGTCCTGCGAGAATTTTTTTCTAGCCATGTACTGTTTGTAGATGTGCGGTAGGCCCAACAGCTTGACCATCTCACTAGCGTCGATTACTTTTACGCCTATCTCTTTGCCTTCCCACTCATGCCGTTTGTAGCGTGGTCGGTACTTCTGCATGTTGATACGTGTGCTACGGCTCTGGTACCATACTTCATTGAAATTGCCCACGGGATGATCCAACGCCAGCCAACCGGTGTCCAGTGCCTCTGTTGATTCGTCCTCGTCAACGACCGCCATGGGTCGACATATCACAAGGTCCTGTTGTTCCTGTTTGCCGTGAGTGTGATCAAAGAGCAGTTCCATGCTAATACTTAAGGTCATGTAAAAGATGACTTACAGTCATCTGAAACTTCGCTGTGCTCGTTTCCTTTTCTTAACTTACGCTTTACGCACTAAAAAAAATAAGGAAACGCATCTACGTAGTAGTGCGTCTCTGTGGTAGATGAGTAGTCACAATTCTGCTATTACTAGCAGAACTGATTGTAAACTCTGTGGTGAGTTCGCAGTCACTATACATCGCTACTTTCGTCGGGCGGTTGTGCTGTACCCGTTTGCTCATTCTATTACAACGCGAGCCTACTAGATCCTTGTATAATAGTATCTAATAAACCTGAGGATTATCTTTTTCTAAGAGCCTCATCATTTTTGTATGGTGCATCAAGTGATTCACTTATCCCGTTATCCGGTGCATTTCACTGCTCACTGCGAAGATGCTATATTTGCCTATGGGGAAATTTGTTTGCCTAGTGGAAGGATGCTGTTGCCCTTCACTACTATATAACACAGATTAAAAAGTTCGGCAATCTTCTTGAGTTTAAATACCATTATGCATTGGACGTACCAAGGGACAGACATTTTAGAATTACCAGAGGACTGTGTGGGTTTCGTCTACGAGATAACCAACACAATCGACGGCAGGAAGTACATAGGCAAGAAACTTGCAAAATTCAAAAGATCAAAAGCACCCTTAAAGGGCAGACGCAACAGACGTAGGTACAAGGTCGAGAGTGACTGGCAGGAGTACTACGGATCCAGTGACGACCTTACCATAGACATAAAGAGACTTGGTGCGGAAAACTTCAAGAGGGAGATACTGTTCTACTGCAAGTCAAAATCGGAACTGTCATACGTGGAGGCACGAGAGCAGTTCTCACGTAAAGTTCTAGAGACCAAGGATTACTACAACGGTCATATCCGTGTGAGAGTACACGGCAAAGGAATACTGAAAAAATGATACCCATAAAAGGTTACAGCACTTTCCAGCCACTTAAACACTGCATTGTTGGTCGAGCAACTTCTCCAGAAAACGTAGCAGAATCTTTAAAGGAAGTAATGAACAACACAGAAGAGGATTTAAACAACCTGGTCAAAACACTTGAATCGATGGATGTCGTGTGTTATAGGCCGGATGTTGAAAGCACCACACAGAGACCACCCATATCGCCCAGGGATTATTTTATAGCTTTGGGAGAAAAATTATTTGTGGGCAAAGTCATTGCCGGGTACAAAGATATTTTAAAATCAATTGATCGTGAGAAAATAAAATGGTATTTGGGAAATGATATTTCTAGTGGCAACATGGTGCGTTGTGGCAATCATATTCATTGGGATGTCAGTCCACAGGTTAAGCCTGAGATAGAAAAAGAGATACTGCAATGGTTAAATGAAAACAAGTATAAAGTATCCATAACCAGGCACGGCTGGCACATGGACGGTGTTTACAGCATACTGAAACCAGGTGTAATAGTAGCTTCTCGAGACTTGCCCGAACTAGAAACAATGTATCCAAGATGGGATATCTGCTATCCAACCGCAGAACAAGTGCAAGAACCAATACAGCACGACTGGGGAGGCAACTACAAAGAAAGCAACTACGATATTAACATACTGTCAGTCAATGAAGAGAACTGTATCATTACGAAAGAAAACAAGGTGTTGTTTAACTTTCTAGAAAAAAACAAAATAAATCCAATTGTGTCTGAATTCAGAGACAAGCAATTCTGGGACAACGGTATCCACTGTGTCACACAAGATCTATACAGAGAAGGCGAGATGGAAGACTACTTCCACGATTAATCACAAATAGAAAAACCCCCAACCAAAGATAGCCGAGGGCTTTAAATTTATAATTGTTGACGAAAATTACGCCGCTGTTTTTGCCGCGTTCTTAACTTCTTGTATTTCTTTTCTTCTTGCTTTGATCAGCTTTGAAAGATTCGCTAATGCTTTTCTGGCTCTTGTTGCCGAAGCTTTAACGCCCTTGTCTACAAACTTACCATTCTCTTCAGAGTAAGTCTGGATCTCAGTCATGATCGATTCATGTGTTTCATTCATATGTTTTTTCCTTCCTATGTTCGTACGATATAATTAATTAACATATGTTACATTTAAACACACAAGAAACGGTTTTGTCAATAGAAAAATCACCACTTTTGGTAAAACAAGGTATAGTTTATCAGGAATACCAAGATTTCTTTGGTAATAACATATTAAAGGAGTTGGAAAATTTGGAAGAGCTGGGGATAGCGAAATTAGAAAAGCAACATGACCTTCCAAGAAACAGGATAGATTATTCAGAGACATTGATGAAAAAACTTAAAATTTTCTTTAGCAACAGCAAAATTACAAAGTCACTTTCAACAAAATTCAACATGCCGTTGCAATTTGAAAGCGTGGACATCTGGTTGGACAGTGCAGGTTATTTTTTATCTCCACACACAGACGACTCCAGGATAAAACTTGCCTTGCAGATCTATTTGGGTAACGAAACAAGCGTGGGCACCTCGTTGTTTGATAGTGACAATAATGTTTTAGAGACATTCCGGTATAAATTTAATTCAGGATATGCACTGTTAAACAATGCTGTCAGCCTGCATGGCACAACAGGAGCAGTTGCTGAAAATAACCTAAGAAAGAGTTTGTATGTTAGATATAGCTAATTTAAAAATAGAACACCTGGACACAATACTGATGCCCCTAGAGGACGACCATTTGTCAACACTCAAACAATCATGGTATCGTGATCCACAACAGAGCATAAAGCATGAGGACTTTGTTGACAAGGCAAGTGCTTGGTTTAAATCAACCACAGTCAACAGCTTACAAGGATGGGATAAATTTCCCTGTGTTGATGTAATAATGGGTTGCACACACTTCATAGAGAGTCTGGCCAGCAAACACAAATGGAACATACAGATACTTGGAAAAGAATACGCCTACTACACAGTAATGGGCAAAAAACACACAGAGCCCGGACATCTACAACCTGGCATACCTCTTGTGGTGTCTCTGCCAAACTACTTGTACGGCAACAGACCAGACTGGCAAGCAGTTCTAAAGGAATGTGAGCAGAAGGGCATTGACATACACATTGATTGTGCTTGGGTGACAGCGGCGAAAGGGTTCAATTTTGACTTCGATCATCCTAACATAAAATCCTTTGCCATGAGCATGTCCAAGTACAATTTCACTTGGAACAGGATAGGGTTGAGATGGTCCAGACAGCGTACAATGGATTCATGTTCTCTGATAAGTGCCCAGAAAAAATATAACGAGCTAACAACAGCATGCGGATCTTTCATGATGGACAACATACCAAGGGACTACGGATGGGAAAAATATGGAAAAATAAATCAACAAATCTGTGATAAGCTAGGTCTTGAACCAACTATGTTCTTTTATGTGGTCAAAGATAAAAATGATAAACTGTATTCTATTGGAAAACTACTAGGAGATATTAAACAATAATATCAACATCATTGGCATAGTTTGTAAAGCCATTTTCTTTCACAACTTTCAATACGGAATTCACCCTGCTAACCAATTCATCCTTATGGGAGATCAGGAAAATATTTTTCTGTTGTGTCCTACTCATGTCTTTCAACACTGCCATTGAACTTTCAACACCCGATATGTCCATGCCGGCATCAATCAATTCATCTATGAACAACAAGTTGATCTGTTGATAAAGGCTTTCCCATACATCTCTGAATGCCCAACTTAGACTTAATATCAATCTGTTTCTCTCACCTCTGCTCAGGTTATCGAAGTCCAGTTCCCTGCCCAGTTCCTCGATTGTGACAGACAAGTCACTCTGGAACGTAACTGTGTGTGGCAGTTTGACCTTGTCTAGGAAATATGCCAGACGTTGGTTCAGATAGGATAAATTTTGTTCTATGATCCTTGTTCTTATGAACGAATCTTTTGCTGTTAACAGTTTGTATAAAAACTCTTGGTGTCTGTACAGATCCTCTAGATCATTAGCTTTCACGTAATCAACTTTCTGTATTGCGGATTTTTTCATCTCATCGACCTGTTCTGCATATGGATCTTCTTTTGCTTCGTTCTGATCCAACTGACGTTTTAGATCCTGCAGTGAACCTTTGTGGTTGTATGCTTCGTCCATGGTGTCATAGTAGGTGTCTGGTATTCTACCCAGATCCCCTATCGAGTCCACATCGTGTTGTATCTTTGTAAGATCACCTTTGAGCTTTGATGCATACTCTACTGATTCTGTCAGTGTCGTTTTAAGTTTTCCAACCAGATGCTCGTGCTTGTCATCGTGTAGTTCCTGTTCACATGTGGGGCATTTGGCCGCTTCTGCGAACTCCAGATCCTTCTCTGTCTTTCCTACTGTGCTTTCTGCCTTGGTCAACGAATCCTCATGATAGGCTTTCTCTTTCTCTAGGCTTCTCAATGCAGTCTGCATCTCGTTGTGTTTGGACAGTCTCTTGTGTGCATCCAGTTCTTTTACGATGTCTACCTTGTCCAGTTCCTCTATTGCTTCTGCAAAACTTTTAGCATCATCGTTTTTCTGTGTCTGCCAAGCACTGGATCTAATTTTTAAACTTTCAATGGTCTCTTGAATTTTTTCATTTGATGCGACTTTCGTGTCGATCATCATTTTCTCTTCCAGCAGTTCGGTCTTGGTTGCTTTCATTTTCTCTTTAAGCAGGTCCGCTTTCTGAGATAGTAAAGTTATGCCAAGCAACTGCTCTATGATTTCTCGCTGTTCTGCCTGTTTGGTTGATAAGAACGGTTGTGTGTAAGTGTTCAGTGCGATTATGTTCTTGAACATGGCATGGGTCATGCCCATTAACTTGTTGATCTCTAGTTGTGTTTCCTTGTTCTCGCCCTGTGCTTCATTGGATTCTAAGTTCTGTTCAATATCGTTTGCATAGAATCTGAATATCTGTGGTTTCCTACCTCTTTCGATTGTATAGGTGACACCGTTCTTTATGAACTTGACACTCACTATCATGCCCTTCTCATTGGTCTTGTTGACAAGGTTATCTCTTCTGATGTTGGTCAGTGCTTCGCCAAAGAACACATACGACAGTGCATTGATGATTGTCGTCTTGCCAGTACCATTCCTGGCACCTGCGTCATCACCACCTAGATCCATATTCTCACCGATAACCAATACAAGACTTTTATCAGTGAAATTTATAGCCTGGACTTGATTGCCCACGCTCATGAAGTTCTTGACTGTGAGTTCCTTAATTGTCAGCATTCATTTTATCCATCATTTTTCGCCATCTTTTGTATCCAGCTATCCATACACTCTGCGGAGTGTCCTTGTCTGATATACGTGTGTCCCATTTCTTCTCGGGCTTTTGTTTTAAAATATTCCAAAATTTCTTTTTACTAATTTGTGACATACTGTATCTTTAAATTATTCCTGTCGATCTCATCAATTTGTTCTTTGTTGATCACTTCGCCAATCTTAGCCCAGCCATTATACTTTAACATCTCTTCTTTGGTAAACATAGTGATTTTATTATTATCATACCATTCTAGTAATTGGTTGTCGGATTTACAAGTTAGGTTTACTAGGCTTATCAAAATATCACAAACAATCTTATTGTGTATTCTGCAAGTCTGCTTTAGGTTTGAATTATCGTTCTGTAACATACAAACTTCTGGAGACTTACCAACGTGGGGATATCCTAGATAGACATCGCCGTACGCTATTGTTTTATCAAATGATTCTGCGTCTTTGGGCATGTCGTACTCGATTGGTTGTTTTTTGTAAAACTGTCCCATGCTTTCTGACCAGACGACTTGTAGCTGACTTGCTTTGTTATTTCCGGCCTCCTTGACATGTAAATGATTGTGGATGTTTTGCAACAGATCTGCTTTGTCCTTGGGTGCAGTTTCTATATCCTTGTGCATTTGATTATACTCGTCCTGTGTCGTTGGGTCAGTGGCCCAATTAAAACCAAACTCTTTGTTGGCCTCTTGTATATCCTTCACAAAGACATCGTCACTGATACTGTTGTTGTCAATGATCGAATCGGGGTCAACGTTCAAACTCCGGTGAAGCTCTAGCCATTTTTTTGTAATGACTTTGTCTAACAATTTAATGTTTAAATTACTAATTTGTAACATCTAGATCGTTGTAAATTGCTGTTAATATGTTCTTGTCGTATGTTTCCGAATCTACCCCTTGCAGTTGTGAGATAACGATCTGATCCACACTGTCAAACTTCTGCACTTCCACCAATGGCTGTTGTGCATTGTCCACCTGTTCGGGGATCAGTTGTAGTTCCCTCAAACCGTATTTGTCTATGAATGTTTCCCTAATGAAGTTTGCTTCTTCGTATGATATCTTCACATCAAGTGTGACCCTCACATACATCTTTGGTTTTAAATATTTCTCTGGGTCTTCTAATAACTCACTTATTTTTATTGTGATATATCTTGGCATATCCGGCCAGTTTATATATTTGGGCTCACCATCCCACTCCAGTATCATCATTCCTCTGTCTTCGTCCCAGGCATCTGCGTAGTTGTGGGGAAACGCATTACCCATGTAGGTCACATTTTTCATTTGTTGTCTCTTGTGGAAATGTCCCGAGAACACCTTACCGCAACTTGCAAAGTGATCTGTCTTGATTGTGCCAACGTCTGGCATCTCTACCATGGCATTCATCTTGAAGTACGGTAGTTCAAAGTGTCCGAACACATATTTCTGCTTCATCTTCTCAATTTTCTTATATTCGTCTTCCACGATCCATGGAAGGATCGCAACATCATCTTCCACTAACCATTCGTTGACAATGTGTATGTTGGGAATGTTCCTGATGTATTCCATAGAATTGATCTCTCTTTTTTCTCTGTAATACAGATCATGATTACCCATGATGACATAAACCTTCTCAAACGCCGCACCCAGTCGTTCCATGTTGGACACTGTGTAATTCATTGTGGAAACGTTTGTTGCTGATCTATGATGGTGCCAGTCGCCTAGGAATATACAGGTCTCACAACCTTCTGCTTTGGCCTGCTCGATGAACCACTTAACAAATGCTTCGCAGTCATCGTTGTGTACCCTGGAGTTACCCTTAAGGCCAAAATGTATGTCTGTGAAACAGGCGACTTTTTTAAAGAATGCCATGTGTTACCACTTCTTCTTTACAGTTGGTTTATGATTGGTCATGTCTATCTTGTTTTTGAACTTGACAGCATCTAGGTCAGCCTTCATGTCAATCTTGCCTGTCTTCTTGAATTTCTTGTTCAATTTTGCGAGACCGGTCTTGTTGACCTCATGTACATCTCCATGCACGGTCTCCATCATCTTCTTGTATGAAGGTGCACTGGTGGCGTTCTCGTTCTGTCTTGTGAAACTAGGCATCATGCTGTTGTATTCTAGCAGGTCATCCCTGATCGATTGATTTTTCTTTTCGATGTTCAGTATCCTAGTGAAACTGTTTGTTATGGCCGCTGTGTAGTATGCGAAAGGATTGTCGGACTTTGATTCGTCAAACTGTAAGCCGATCTGTGATAGTTGCATCAGTGCCTGTGACTGCATCTCGTCGTTGTAGGTGTAACCTCTCCAGTTTGATCTAGTTCCGTATCTCTCACACAACTTCATGTACATCATTGCTAGTGTGTTGGTCATCTTGCCATGGTCACATGAGAAGTGTCCGTTGTCCATACCACCAATCCAGTGTGACTTACCCACACATACTAGTTTCCTTTTGTCGTCAAGTCTGTAGTGCTGGAACGGTGGGAAGTTCACTTTTGTGTGATGATCTGAAGTCTGCTTGGGATTCTTTTTCCTCTCGCTGTCCAGTGGCACATGATCAAACATCATGACTCTGAACACAAGATCAGTCTTATCTATTTTTCTAGGTGATACTGTGTAGTCCACCAGTTTAATTTTTTTCAGTCCTGATTCTTTTGCCGCCTCCCATGCTTCCTGTGTCAGCCTCTTGGCCTTGGCCTTCCTGGCCATTGCTATTGCGTTGGCATTGATCTTCTTTAGATTGGGTACTATCAGATCAAATTGTGCATCTTCTGGCGCAACATGTGAACAATATGTATTCTTGCTGGCATGTATCTGTAACAGTAGATCACGGTTATTTAGGTACTTTACTCTCTTCATTGTTTCTCCAGTAATGTTAATGTAAAATGACCACAAACAGGTCTGTTGATCTGTGTCGTATGGGTAATTAAGTGTGCCTAAAATAATGCCTATAAATATAGTTTAAGTATACATAATTTTACAAGGGAAAGCAACCGTTAAGAATGGCAATAGATACATTTGGAAAAATAGTCAAGAACGTGGGTACAGGCATACTGAACAGAACAGTGGGCAGATTGTTTGGATCTGGTATTACGGGCAACAGCAACATAAAAAGGGCTACTGCTCGTTGGAGTGGAAGGGCCGATAAACAAGATTGGCGTGTGAAACTGACAGTGCCAAATGGTCCGTTGACCGGTTTCTTTGATTTTGACTCTAACCCATTGATGCAACCATTGGCAGGCATTGGCGGCATATTCTGGCCCCTGACACCATCGATGGTGATACAGCACTCGGCCAACTACAATGCCATGGACATGACACACAGCAACTTCCCACACCAGGCATACCAGAATTCACAGGTGGACTCACTCAACATCATTGGAGAGTATCCTGTACAGAATCAAGACGATGCCAAGCACTGGGTGGCGACAGTGAACTTCCTGAGGACGGCAACTAAGATGTTCTTTGGAGCAGACGATGGTACAGGATTGAAAGGCAATCCACCACCAATACTGCATCTTTCAGGTTACGGAGATCACATGTTCCAGAAAGTGCCAGTGGTACTGAACTCGTTCAACGTTGAACTTAGATCAGGCATAGACTACATTTCTACAAAACAGGAATCCACTTCTTTCAAACAACTGAATGGACCGGATGCAGGATATGATCTGTCAGCTAACAGCACCGAGCCCATGACCTGGGCACCCACACTGTCAAACATATCAGTACTAGTGACACCGATCTACTCAAGGGATTCTGTCAAGAACTTCTCCATGAAGAAATTTGTGAACGGAGAGTTGAACGGCAAGGGTGCTAACGAGGTAGGATTCATCTAATGGCTGATTATTCAAACACATCACCATACGCAGACACAGGCGAGACGGGAGATTATTTGGACGTACTGAACCCAAGGACTCTCACAGCAGAGCAGGACGACCAGAGCTACACCATAGAGAGGACCTACGCATACAGACCAGACCTTCTGGCCTATGACCTATATGGTTCACCGAGACTGTGGTGGGTGTTCGTGCAACGTAATCCAGACCAACTGGAAGATCCCATATACGATTTCAAACCGGGCGTGACCATACAGTTGCCCAAGAAGGAAAATCTTCTCAACGACCTAGGGATATAACC
>Ga0209384_1001904_pt1 | contig 10322 bp, 4 predicted proteins | sample CoawatmetaG05DNA_FD_187511 | JGI IMG/M metagenome (GOLD analysis project Ga0209384, IMG submission 187511) | Marine microbial communities from the West Antarctic Peninsula - Coastal water metaG058-DNA (SPAdes) (version 2) | ecosystem: Environmental > Aquatic > Marine > Coastal ... | reverse complement strand
CTATAAACTCTAAAAATTTTAATAAATAAATTATTTGATGATCTCCCCAATATCCAATATAAGACCAAGGATCATTTTCTTCAATAATCTCCCAATCAAAACCGCTTTTTGTTACACGATATGGGTTATAGCCGTCAAAAGTTGTTGCATTTAAAAACTTGTGAATCATGCTTTCTATAAAAGCTGGGTATGAATATGCTAGTGTTTCCCAGTTTTGGAAAATATCACGCCAATTCCCTTCATAGTCTAAAATTTTAGAACCATCAATTTCACTTTTAGTATTGATCGAAAATTTATTCCAAGGTCTACTTGGGTCTCCGTGTCTTCTACTAAATTTCAAAGGCAAATATTCAAAACAAAGTCTTTTAAAGTTTTTATCTTCGTCTTTTTCTGCAATATTAAGAATCGTGCTTAATGTAAATAGCTGCGGTAAACTATGTAAAATATCCTCTTTTTTCTTGCGTACTTTTTTGTTTGCTATTCCAATATATTTTATAAAATCCTCTTTTTCAATATTATAATCATCATCAAACGTACCACCTCTCATAATATTAAAAAGTGTATTTGCAAAATGTCTTGTATTAATTAAAGGATCATTTGTTAGCTGTACTCCGTCGGCAGCAGCTGTTAACGCAATTAATTTCTTGGTTCCTAACGCAATATCTTTACTAATAATCTGGCCTAAATTTTTATCATTTTTTATGACCTCGGCTATTCTTTGAATATCTACTATTGTTTGATTCACATTCGCTACAAAACTCCATTCTTTCCTTTCATCAACCTCTAAAACTAAATCTGCACTTATAAAGTAAGCACCTTTTTCTGCTTTTATATCTACTTCTTGGTATATTTCTTTTCCTCTTCTAAAGTTATCTAATTGCAATGACGATAATAAATACGTCGGTTTTTCAATACCAAAAGACCAAACTATATTTGCTTTTAACGCTTCACTCGGTTCCGCTTTATCTACAATGATTGCACTCAAGGCAAAAACACCTATACCAGAATTTACTTGTAATTCACTTTTTTTATAAGCATCTACTAAATTACTTCTAGAATTTTGTAAATCTGTGCTCACATCTGAGGGTATAATATTCTGTAAACCGTCTAGTAATGTAATTGCTATTTTTTCTGAAGAAGTATTAATTAATGTTGATTTTTTAACAAATCCAAAAGTATCTGTAGAGTTCCATTGATATCTAAAAGTTAACCCTAAATCTTCATTAATTTCTTCAAAAACAACTTTATTACCGTAACTATTTTTATATAAATTCTGTCTAATTTGGTACAAACCAATTTGTCTTTGAGAAAAAGGTTCCCATAAATACACCTTTCCATTTTTTAAAACCTGAAAAATTGTTTTACTACCAGTAAAATCTGCCGATTCTGTAATTTTGTCATCTGTATAGTAAGGGAAAATTGAATACTCACTATTCTTTCTACCTGCAGTAAGTCCTCCATTACTAGAGATGAACATCCAATGATCTGAGTCCGAAACAATACTCATAAAGAAAGGTCTCATTTCATTACTATTAGAAATTTTATAATAAACTTCATTTTCGAAGTTTATCATTTCACCTTTTACTTCTTGCGTTTGAAAATCTGCCTTATTTTTACCTAAATAAATAGTCTTTTTTGTCATCAAAATTAGCATTGTATTAACCCTTATTATTATTTAATAAAAGATTACTATTAATATTATATTTCTTAAAAATATTTTTAAAATATTCTTTTTGTTTTAATTTTTATTATTTCTTTCATTTAAAAAAGACAAATTTTCTTGTCCTTTCAAAACGGCATCTTTCAAATTGATTTTACTAAAGTGTTCTGAAACATATTCTGCAGTTACCTCTTCTGAATATAGTTTTAATTGATGCACTTGTTTTAAAGCATAGTATGCTGCTCTTGGATATAATTTATAAAAACCTCTTTTATTAATTGGGCCTTTTGCACAGATACCAAACCACTCCTCATTCATGTTGTTACTGCCTTTTTTAAAGTCAAAACTGTAGCCTCCATTAGCCCAAGAAGCATTATTATCGTGCACATCTAAATTTTTAGTTTGTCCAAATTTCCACCAACCATCACTAAACTGAAAAGTAAAACCTCCTATCGAATTACCTACTTTTCCTAAACCCGCAGCGTTCTCATAAATCTCTTTCCAATTTTCAACCATATAAAACGCTTGCATCTTTTGATTTTCTTTATTCTCTAATGCGTCAAACGCATCTGCACCAAATTCAGTAAACATAATTGGCATGTTTAACTTCTTTTTTACCTTTTTAAATGAATCTCCAAATACATTACCACGATACATATTTGTACCATAAATGTCTACATCTAAACATTCTTCTGCTATAATATCTATAAATCCTAAATCTCCATTGCATATCGCGACAGGATGTGAACCATCAATTGACTTTATTTTTTTTGCAGCTTTATTCATTAACCGATACATCGGTCTTCCTAATTTTTCTCCTTTTGCAGCTATTTCATTTTCATCAGTTGGAAAATTTTCTGTTTCTGCACCCATCCAAAATAATCCATAATTATTTTCATTTCCTAAAAGAAATAGTAATAAACCTGGTGTATCTTTATACTTTTCTGTCATTTTAGAAACCTCGTCAAGCAGTACTTTTTGAACATCAAGATTACTGTAATTTGTCTCAGCTATCCAATTTTCATTTATAGAAAGACCATATCTCCCAAAAGAATGATTTATCATTGTGTAAATACCATACTTTTCATAGATATAGGCAATCCATTTGGGTTGTATACCTATATAGACACGAATTGTATTTATGCCCATGTCTTTTAACAAACTCATCTCCGAATCTAAGGCAGCTTTTATGAACACATCTGATTGTTCCCATAAACTATAGGAGTAATTAGTCCCAATCGGAAAATAATCCCAATTCATTCCATTGATCATAAAATCCTTTCCATTTACAATTAACTTCATTCCTTCATCAGTATTAGAAACCGAAACTTTAGGAGCTAAAACAACTACATTAGATGTTTTCGTACACCCATTTAAAGCGAAGAAAATAAAGATTAATATTAAAAAATTATTTTTCATAATTTAGGGGAATAGAATTGAACTATTATTTAAGCGAATTTAATTTTATTAGGCCTTATAATTGTTAATAATTATTTAAAAAAATTATTATTTATTTGACTGTTTGTTAATTTTTGTCGGGTTTAATTTATCTAATAAATAATATAGAATAATCCCAACAAATAAGTGGACTTGGGCATAAAAGCTTAAAAAAAGAACAAAAGGTCAAATTAAAATTTTAATTCGACCTTTTGTTATACTTATTTATTGAAAAACCTTAATATAGTCAATTTCCATCATGTCTTCTGTAAAATCAGGATCTATGGTACCACCTAAAGTACCACCCATAGCCACATTTAAGATGAAAAAGAAATCTGCGTTAAAGGGCAAAGTTGCATCATTTGGTAACGTATGATACACTTCATCATCAATTGCAAATTTAATTTCTGTGGCAGACCATTCTACCGTATAATTATGAAACTCTGTTGTAGAAGTTGTGAGCTCTATCCCTTTAGTTGGTGCTCCACCTGCAGAATTACCTGGATAATGAATCGTACTTAATACAGTGTTTTTATCACCTCCTTTTTGTTCCATAATATCAATTTCACCAGCAGCAGGCCAACCAACAGTGCTAAAATTTGCACCTAACATCCAAATTGCAGGCCAAGTACCTTGTGATGCTGGTAATTTTGCTCTAATTTCATATCTACCATAAGTAAACTCTTTTAATCCCTCGGATTTTAATCTTGCAGAGGAATAACCACTTCCACTGGCTTTGGCTTTAATTTTTAAACTTCCGCCTTCAACAATTACATTTTCTGCATTGTCCGTGTACGTTTGAAGTTCTCCATTTCCCCAACCACCTGCGCCTATATCATAGGTCCAGTTATCAGGATTTGGTGCGCCATCTGTATTGAAATCGTCTTCCCAAACTAAATTTGTAAAAGCTGTATTTAAAGATCTATCTGCTGGACTTTTTGTTGTAAATTTAAAATACCAAACTAAATCAGGGTTTGCAGTATCCAAAGTTCTAATATGCATTTCTGTTTCAGAAATTTCTAAGATTTCGTAGCTGGTAGCACCTACATAATAACCCATTAAACCATTGTTCGTGAAATTTAAAACCGTTTCTCTTGGAACAAAATCTGGATCTGTAACTTTAGACCAATCTTCGGAAGATGGTGAAAGTGATACTGTGCTTTGTGAAGAAGTGTCAAAATCAAAACACTCATCTCCATTAGCACCAGAACCGCCGACTACCGCTTGATGCGTTGCACTTCCATTAAAAAAAGTTTGTCCTTTATTGTCTAAAACGTATGTTAAGCTTCCATCTGAATTCTTAGTAAATGTTAATTCGTCATCTACGTAACAATCGTTTCCAGAACCTGCGGGTGCAGCAAAAAATGCTGGATAATAATATTGAGTAGGCACACCATTTAATTGAATATCAAAAGCTAATGATGGCCCTACACCTAAAGCACCATTTTGAGCGCCATCTATATACCAAGTTTTTGAAATTGGTGCTGCAATGTCTATAATATCATTTCCGTCACTATCTTTTGTTACCGGAGCTCCTGATAAAAATGATTCTGCTTCAATATCTGAAAAAGAACTAAAAACATCTACTTCTACTATTTTAGTTGAAGAGACACCACCGTTACCATTCGCTTTTACAACTACTTGATATGTATTTACACCTACCTGTGTAAACCTTTTAGTTAAAATACCTGAAGGTGAAATTTCTGGAATATCGTTGAAATAATAAACATATGAACTTGAATTGTCAGCTGTCGTTGTAAACGTAACTAATCCAGATCCGTCTCCATTGGGGTTGTCTGCATCTACACCAACAATTTCGAAATTAATAGTGATATTTGAAGGAGAGAGAATCTCCCCAAATTGATAGTCATTTTCTTGGCAACCAAAAAAAGTAATTGCCACTGAAAAGAGCAGGATATATATATTTTTTAATTTTCTCATTTTTATATTTTTATAAAATTAACTTTTATGAATAATATTTCTAAATCTAATTTCTAGATAATGAAACATCGTCTATGTTCACGATACCGACTTCAGCTCCTGAGTCAAAAAGAACTCTTGCATCAACAGCTCCAAAATTAGCTGATGATAAAGAAATTGAATAGGTGGTTCTACTTGCTGTTATGTTTACAGTTTGTGCATCACTTGAAAAGTCACCTCCACTTAAACCAATTCCGGCAGCTATTGACCTGTCTGCATCTGACCAAGCATCAAATGTTAAAGTATACGTACTACCCTGAACAATTTCTAACTTCTGACTTGTATTTACATCGTACGCATTTCCAGCTGCCGTTACATTTACTGAATAATAAGTATTTCCTCCATCTGTTACCACTGGTGCAGAAGAATTATCATCAACACCTACCAGCCAAGAATCGCTACCATTTTCAAAGTTCCCATTTACTACTAATTCTCCTGTACCAATAATTAGCGCAACATTATCTATATTAACCATACCTGTTTCTGCCCCTACATCGAAAATAACTCTTGCATCAGATGCACCAAAATTAGCTGATGATAAAGTAACCGAGTATGTTGTTCTTGTTGCTGTTATGTCTGTAGCTTTCACATCACTTGAGAAATCTCCTCCACTTAAACCAATTCCTGCTATTATTGATCTATTTGCATCTGACCAAGCATCAAAAGTTAATGTATACGTCTTTCCTTGAATAATTTCTAACTTCTGACTTGTGTTTACATCGTATGCATTTCCAGCTGTCGTTACATTTACTGAATAATAAGTGTTTCCTCCATCTGTTACTACTGGCGCAGAGGAATTATCATCAACACCAACAAGCCAAGAATCACTTCCGTTTTCAAAGTCTCCATTTGTTAGCAAACCGTCGTTAAATGCTGACGTATTTGAGCTTGCCTTATAAAAATAAAGATTATCTATATAGACAACCCCTGAAATTCCATCAGAATCAATTATTATCTGTGTTATTTTATTTTTGTTTGCAAGATCACCTCCGTCAAAACTTGTTATGTCTAAATCTATACTTTGCCAAGAACCTCCTTCAGTGGTTCCTAAAGAAGCGTCGTCTTCTCCACCATCTACAGTATTTGCTATTTTAACAAGTAATTCATTCGTAGTTCCCGCTGGTACCCAGTAATCTATGTGCAGTTTTTCCATGGCTGAGACATCTACACCATTTGTGTAATTAGTCACCATTCCTAGAAAATCTAGGTTTGACAATTTCCAAACATTATTACCTTCTATAGTTGTTGCATCAAAATTTGACTCAGACCAACTTGTTGGTAATTCATCTAAAGTAACATCTGTGTACTTGTCACTAAAAATAGAAACTACATCTTCCGGATTTCTAGTTGCCGGATCCGTTGCTGCCTCTGTAGGTGCTAAAACCTCCGTTACTTCAAAACTTTCTGTGTATTCTGCGGTTGCGATTGCCCCCCCTTTTACAACTATTTTTATGTCATAAATACCAGCATCTTTATACTGATAACTTAAAGGATCTCCAATATTTGCTGTTGCTGCAGGCTGTGTTACATCTGCTTCTCCAGAATAAAATTCATACATAGCAGCAAATTCTGCTGTGGCGGTTATTTTTAATAGCTTAGAAGTTGCTGTGTCATTCTCTAAAGTAACCACCAAGTTTTGTGGAGCCTGAAAAGAGACAACTAAAGGCTGCGTAAATTCTGTAGTTTTACCAACAGAATTAAAAGCAATAACTTTTACATCATAACTTCCTTCAGGATATGTATGAGTTGTACTTTTTCCTTGCGTTAGTTTTACAGGCTCTGTTGTAACATCACCAAAATAAATATCAAAAGAAATTGCACTTTCTGCACTAGGAGTTATTGTTACAACTCCTGTATTATCTTGCGTAATATTAAACGTAGCCGCAATATTTGTTGGTACAGGAACATTCTCTAAAAAATCTAGATTTTCGTTTTCTGTACAAGCAGTCACAAAAATTAATATTATGAATGCGGTATAAATTGTTTTTATGTATTTCATATCTGTGTCTTAATATGTTTAATTTGAATATCCTTGATTCTGATCCCAATTTCCTTGAGAAAACTGTATTTCCTCTAAAGGAATTGGAAAAAGCTCATTCTTATTTGAAGTAAATCCTGGGATTTGAGTTCCTCTATTTGTTCTTACTAAATCAAAAAAGTGATGCCCTTCTCCTACCAATTCAACTCTTCTTTCTTGATAAATTGCGTCTAACAAATCGGGACCGGCAAGTGTAATTTCATTATTTGTATTTCCAAATGCTCTTGCTCTAACGCTATTTAAATATTGTTTCGCTTTTGTATCATTTGCAGTCGATTTTCTATTGTTAGCTTCTGCTGCCATTAATAAAACATCTGCAAAACGAATTGCTCTATAGTTGTTCGGATTTGTTAGGTTTAAATCTCCTGCAGCATCTGCGCTTCTAACTCTTGGAATGTACTTTTTATTAAAAAAGCCAGTATGTTCATTTCCTGAATTATATTGAGGAAAATCAGCATCATTATTTGGATCACTATCTGCTAATAATTCTTGCTTCCTAGCTTCAACAAACACATCTATTTCAAATATAGCAGCTTCTTTTCTATTATCTCCCGCTTCAAACTGATCTACCATTTCTTGTGTTGGCAAATTAAAACTAAATCCTTGTGTATATGGTGTATAGTCTCCCGAAGTAAAACGTGGGCCTTGAAAACCAACAGCCACATTCCCTTCACTACATTGTAAACAACCGAAACCGGCTCCTTCTACATCTGTATATTGTACTTCAAAAACAGAACCTGAACCATTTTCTCCTGCAAAAGTGAAAATTTTGCTGTAATCTGTTTCTAACACATAAGGTCCTTTTGTAATTACATCTTCAAAAACTGCTGCCGCTTCAGTAAATTTGTCTTGGTATAAATATACTTTACCTAGCAAAGCTTCTGCAGCTCCTTTTGTTGCTCTACCAACTTGTGGAACTGTGTAAGACATATTTGCAACTGCAAACTTTAAATCTGCCTCTATATATGCGTATACGTCAATTAAGGGAGATCTTGGAAACGTTTGCTCATCTCCAACAGAAAATCGCCCTTCTGGTTTAATAGGAATTGCTCCAAACCATTTTACCAATTCAAAATTATAATAGGCTCTTAAAAAATGTGCTTCACCTATAATTACTTCTTTACCTATAAAATCTGTTTTATCTTGAAATTCAATAATATATGTTGCTCTGTTTACACCTCCAAACATCCAGCTCCACAGACTTTTTAGTTCTGAGTTTACAGGCGTGTGTATCATATCATCTATTTGTTGATATCCAGGAACATCTGTTGCACTTTCCCCTCCACATAAAGTGTTATTAGAGGCTATTTCGCCCATTAATACATTTATAAATGAAGATTGTAAAGGATCATAAGCTGCAACTAATGCATTATAATAATCTGCTTCTGAATTAAAAAATGATTCAGAATCCTCTGCAAAAACTTTTGTATTGTCTAAATAATCATCTGAACAACCATTTACTATGAATAAACTTGCAATGATGATAATACTAATTGATATTTTTTTACTGATATTTTTCATTACTTGCTGTTTTTTTTTTAAAATTCTACGTTTAATCCTAAAATAAATTGTCTTGCCGAAGGATATGTACCACCGTCTATTCCTGAACCAATGGTTCCATCATTATTTCTGTCTCCCTGATTTACACCACTAACCTGAGTTGGATCAAATCCTGTGTACTTTGTTAATGTGAATAAGTTATTAATAGTTGTGTATAACCTCAACTTTGCAACACCTACTCTTTCTAGTAAACTTGAATCTAAATTGTAGCCAATTTGTACGTTTTGCAGTCTTAGAAAAGAACCGTCTTCTACGAAGAAATCAGATAGTAATTTGTTATTTGTGGCATCGTTTGTTAATCTTGGCACGAAATTACTTGTTCCTTCACCAGTCCATCTATCTAAATAGTAAGCGGGCTTATTTGAATTTGGTAAAAAACGTTCGTAATTTCTAACAATTTCTTTTCCCAATTCAGCATACAAATACGCGCTAAAATCCCAATTTTTATACTTTCCTGAGAAATTAAAACCCATGTAGAAGTCTGCTTGTGGTTTACCAATGTTCGTTCTGTCGTTCACATCAATAACTCCATCATTATTTATATCCTTATATCTAATATCTCCCGGTGAAGTAGTAGCACCTAAAGCAGATTGCGACGGATGTGCATCTACTGCTGCTTGATTTTGAAAAATACCATCTGTTTGTAAGCCATAGAAATAACCAATTGGTTGTCCAACCTCCATTCTCGAAGGAGGCAAATTACCAATAGCAAAACCACCACCTTCAATAAATGCACCTCCAGTTACTTTTGTAACCTCATTTTTAACATATGTAACATTATACGCAAAATTTAAAGAAGCATTTTCAGTTTCTAGTGCATTGTAACTGATCGCTAATTCACCACCCGTATTTACAGAAGTACCTGCATTTACAGTTGGATTTGATCCACCAGCCGCACCAGTTCCTAAAATACCAGATACTGGGAAATTCTGAATTAATAAATTTTTTCTAGTTTCTTCAAAGTAATCTGCAACGATAGAGACTTTATCATTAAATAAATTGATATCTAAACCGATATCTAATTTTTCTGCCGTTTCCCATTGCGCTGAAGCATTTGGTATTCTGCCTTGGGCAGTTCCATCAACTAAAGCACCGTCAAAAACATAGGTTCCTTCTCCACTTAAAAAAGACCTATTTAAATTGTTTCCTACCAAGTTTCCTAAAGTACCATAACTTGCTCTTAATTTAAGAAAACTAATAGTTGCATTGTCTTTCAAAAACTCTTCGTCAGAAATCTTCCAACCGGTTGTAGCAGACCAAAAATGGTCTACTCGTAATTCTTTAGCAAAAACAGAAGCAGCATCTCTTCTTACCAAACCAGAAAATAAATACTTGCCTTTATAATTGTATTGCAATCTAGAGAAAAAAGAGATTAATCTCAAGTCATCAAAAGCAGAATTTAAACTTCTTTGCTCATTTTGTGGATCTGTTAAGCTCAATTGAGCAAAATCATAAGAATTATTAGGTACATTAATACCTGTTGCATAGATTCCGTCAAATAAATCGTTTTGCACACTTGTTCCTAAAGTAAACGTGGTGTTATGATCTTTTGCAAATGTTTTTTCATAATTTGCAAATGTCTCCCAAACGACTCTTGTAGAAGTTGCTTTAAACTGATATACAGAACTTTGCAATGTATTAAACACC
>Ga0209384_1001903_pt1 | contig 10328 bp, 16 predicted proteins | sample CoawatmetaG05DNA_FD_187511 | JGI IMG/M metagenome (GOLD analysis project Ga0209384, IMG submission 187511) | Marine microbial communities from the West Antarctic Peninsula - Coastal water metaG058-DNA (SPAdes) (version 2) | ecosystem: Environmental > Aquatic > Marine > Coastal ... | reverse complement strand
AATCAAGTTCTGAAAATTATAAAAACCCAAAAGCAAAATATTATATTGAAGATATACGAGATTTAGACCTAATTATACCTGCTCATATACCTAATTTTGATGTAATATATCATTTAGCTGGATTAGCACGTATACAACCTAGTTTTATATCACCTTTAGAATATATAGATGTTAACATTAACGGCACTGCTAGAATTTGTGAATTAGCATTAAATCATGGAGCACGATTAATATATTCAAGTTCTAGTTCAATTAATAACGGTGAATATAAAACACCTTATACCTTTTCAAAGTGGGGTGGAGAAGAAGCACTAAAAACATGGATACAATGTTATAAATTAGACGCATCTATATGTAGATTTTATAATGTGTATGGACCACGTGAACCTAAAACAGGAGATTTTGCTACTGTAGTAAGAAAATTTATTAAACAATATCAAGAAAATAAACCACTAACAGTTGTGGGGGATGGTGAGCAACGTAGAGATTTTACTCATGTAGATGATATCACAGATGGTTTAATTAAAGTTATGAGTAATGGAGTATCAGATTCATTATACCATTTAGGACGTGGTATAAATTATTCAATAAATGAATTAACATCAATATTTAAAAATACAAAAATAAGTTACATCCCCTTAAGAAAAGGTGAAGGTGATATAACTTTAGCTAATTACGAAGAAACTTTTAATAAATTAAATTGGAAAGCAACTCGTAATTTACAAGAATGGATAAATAAACAAATTTTAAAAAAATGAAAAAAGCAATAGTAACCGGAGGAGCAGGTTTTATAGGCTCTAACTTAGTAGATAAACTAATAGAACAAGGAGTAGAAGTAATAGTACTTGATAATCTATCTACAGGTAAAAAAGAAAATATTAACCCTAAAGCAACATTTCATAATGTAGATCTATCAAAACTTACATCTGCAGATTATATTTTATTTAAGGGGGTTGACGTAGTATTTCATTTAGCAGCATTAGCTAGAGTACAACCATCAATTGAAGACCCAATTTCGTTTAATGAAGCAAATATAAATGGAACACTTAATGTATTATTAGCTTCACATAAAACAGGAGTTAAACGTGTAGTATATAGTGCTAGTAGTTCTGCATATGGTAATGCATCATTATTTCCTACTCCTGAAAATCACCCTACAAATCCCTTATCTCCTTATGGTTTACAAAAATATGTAGGCGAACAATATTGTAAAGTGTTTAGTGAAGTATATGGTTTAGACACTGTATCATTAAGATATTTTAACATTTATGGAGAAAGAATGAATTTAGAAGGGGCATATTGTCTCGTTTTAGGTATATTTGCTAAACAAATGTTAGAAGGTAATCCTTTAACAATCACTAATGATGGTGAACAACGTAGAGATTTTACTTATGTAGGAGATGCTATACGCGCTAATATATTAGCTGCTACACGTGATAAAGACTTTAAAGGAGATGTATTTAATATAGGTAATGGAAGTAATTATTCAGTAAATGAAGTAGCTGATATGTTAGGAGGAGAAAAAACTTATGGTGAAAAAAGAATAGAACCATTTCAAACATTAGCAGATAATACAAAAGCAAAAACAGAATTAGAATGGACTCCAACAGGGGATTTAAAAACATGGATTAATAATTATAAAAAAGAATTAGGAATATGAAAAAAATAGGAATTATTGGAAGAGGATTTGTGGGATCCGCAGTTGAATTTGGATTTTCAGCTCAAACGGGGTGCGATGCTAATATAAGAGTTTATGATAAAGATCCTTTAAAATGCACCCACACATTAGAAGAAACAGTAAATGAAACAGATGTAGTTTTTATTTCAGTTCCTACTCCATCTAATCCTGATGGGAGTATGCATTTAGATATTTTAGAATCCGTATTATCAGATATTAAAAATATATACGAAGATGGATCAATTATACTAATTAGATCTACAGTAACACCAGGTACAACTAGAAGACTTCAAGAAAAATTTAATCTACCATTAGTGTTTAATCCAGAGTTTTTAACAGAGCGTTCAGCTAAATTTGATTTTATTAACCAAGCTAGAGTTATATTAGGGGGAGATCCTATTAATACATCTAAAGTAGCAAAATTGTACAAATGGAGATTTGGTAATACATTACCATGTATTGAGACTAATTATGAAACAGCAGAAATGATTAAATATATGAATAATTGTTTTTTTGCTACTAAAGTATCCTTTATGAACGAAATGAAATTAATAGCAGATAAAACAGGTGTAGATTGGAAAATAGCTGTTGAAGGTTTTGTTAGAGATGGTAGAGTAGGACATTCCCATTTATCTGTACCTGGTCCTGACGGGAAAGGGGGATTTGGTGGTTCATGTTTTCCTAAAGATATACAAGCTATGATTTCTTTTGGTAAAGATAATGGTATTAATATGAATACTCTTAAAGGAGCATGGCAAACTAATTTAAATGTTAGACCTGAATGTGATTGGGAAAAATTAGAAGGCAGAGCAGTAGTAAAAAAATAATACGTTTATGATGGAGGTAAGAAAAAGGTATTCACCTCGTAGAATTTTTCCATATGTATAATAAAATAAAGGTTACTTAATTATGATTAAAAAATTTAAAACCATGTGGAATATTTTCAAAAACGATAATGAATGGAATGAAAAAAATGTAGTAGGATTTATAGCATTTTTAGTAATGGTAGCTTTTGCGTTATTAGATTTAACAACAGGATATTTAGGTAAAGATTTAGTAATAAATGAAACTATATATGACTCATTCACTTGGGTTGTAATTGGATGTTTTGGTATAGCTGGAATAGAAAAATTTGCAAGTAAAAAATAATAATATGAATTGGAAAGACATTAAAAAAATAATTAGAAAAGAAGTACTTAAAGAAGCTACAGAAGTAAATGCTGGTGGTTCTAAATTTACTTTAAGAACAGGTGTAAACAAGAATCCAACTAAATTAGGTATTAAAATTCAATTTGAACCTAAAGAAGGAATGCAAATGAATCCTGATGTTAAAGCTAAATTAGAAGTTGCTTTACAAGAAAAATTAAATGAAGGATTAGGTAAATATAAAATTCAAGTAAGTAAAGATACTGATGTACCTAGAGCTGAAGTAATAGGATTTTTTATTCCACTAGCTCAATTAAAAGCTTTAATTATTGAAGGTTTAGGTCAAGGAGAAGCATCAGTTGACGCCCCTTTAGCACCTGAACCAGAAGGTGAAGAAGAAGAAATTGATGAAATGATTCAAGCAGAAATGATCAATGAAATGAAAGTTCGTGATTTAAATGAAGCATCTTCAATAGTAAATAAAGATGATTTTTATGCTTTTATTAATGCAGGTAATAATATTATTCGTGATATGGAAGAAGCAGGTAAATCTAAACCAGAAGCTAAAAAATATCTAGCATATTTAACTAAGCATAACATAATGTAATATGCCTAAAAAAATCCCAATTATATCACTTGAAGATTTTGAAACAAAAGCTAAAAAACCACTAATGATGAAAACATTAGTAACAAATATAGCTGAAGGGGTAAAAGATAATCTAGAATCAGTAAATATAGCAGAAATAAAACATACAGACATAATACTAAATGTACCTAAATCTGAATGGAAAGGAGGCTTAAAAAAGGCTATGGAATATTATATTGAAAATGAAGAGTATGAAGAATGCTCAAAAATAAAAAGTTTAATAAAAAGGTTATAATGATAGAATATGCAATGGCTCTTAAAAATGGAAAAGACATAATCCATAAAACAAAACAATCTACACATAAACAAGCAGTAAAATATTTATAGTATTAGAAATAAAAAATAAATAAATGAAAACATGTTACACAAGAGAACAGATTGAAACAGCTGTTAAAGAAAAAGGATATAAATGGTTTGAAGATAATACTAATAAAGGATACGATGTTAACATTGTGGGAGTTAGAAATTCAGATACAAAAGGAAGAGTAACAAACGCATTTGATGATTGTATCACTGTATCTTACAAAGTAGATGGTGAATGGCAATTTCATTGTATTCCATGTACTACAGACCCAGGTTCACATTGGGTAGAAAATATATTAAATGAAAAAGGAGTTGCTATATTAAAACCAAACCAATATAGAGGTTCACATAAACTTAGATTACACCAAGGTAAATATTTAGCTTTAGGACAAAAGAAAGAAGTTACAGTTTATAGAGATAACAATCGTGATGGTAATTATGATTTAGACGAATCTAAAACAGACACAGGTATATTTGGAATTAACATACACAGAGCAACAGGTAGGGCAGGTGGTAAATCTACAAGAGTAGACAAATGGTCTGCAGGTTGTCAAGTAATTGCTGACAATGATGATTGGCATTTATTTTTAGATGTTTGTCAATCAGCAAGAGAAATTCATGGTAATTCATTTAGTTATACGTTGCTTGAAAGTAACGATTTAGCTTAAAAAATAAAAGGTTATGTCAAAAGAAGAAAATGTTGATAAAATAAAATCATACATTGATGAAGTTTTAGGTACTAAAAGTAGTTTAAGAAAAAAATTACCTTCTAAAATATCAAAAGAAAAACAATTATTCTGTGAAATACTCCAAAATTTACAATTTGTAAATGGTAGAACTATGGGTATGAAACATGATTATAAAGTTGATATGATGACTTATGATGATCCATTTTATGTTACTATAGAAAACATGTTTCAATTACATTATACTCAAGAACAACAAAATGTAATAAATTGGTGGTTATATGATAAATATCTCCCTACAGGTGAAATATTAATCTTAACAAATAAAGAAACTGAAGAAGTTATACCTAGTGACACACCAGAAGATGTTTGGGATTTAATCCAAGAGCATAAAGATGAAAAAAAAGATAATAAGTAAAGACATGATTGAACGTGCTATGAAGCACACTAAATCTAATATGTCAGCTGCCCGTTTTATAGGTTGTTCATACCCACATTACAAGCAATACGCTAAACTTTATAAAAACGAAGAAGGCAAAACACTATTTGACGCACATTTAAATAGACAAGGTAGAGGTATTTCAAAACATTTATATAAAAAGAAAGACCTCACACCAATAATGGATATATTAGAGGGTAGAGTTGATATATCAAACTACAGCCCAAAAGACATAAAAGAACGACTTATACATGAATCTTTAGTCGCAGAAGAATGCCATAGCTGTGGATTTAACGAACGTAGAGTGGTTGACTACAAGGTGCCATTAATATTGAATTTTAGCGATGGAAACGCAAAGAATTGGAAGCTGGAAAATCTCGAAATGTTATGTTACAACTGTTATTTTTTAAATGTTGGTAACGTATGGAGCGAAAATCAACTACAACAAATGGAAGATCATAACCAAAAGAACAAATTCAATAACGATCCTACACCCGACTGGGAAATGGATGAAACCCACATTGAACATCTTAGAGGTCTCGGATTATGGGATGAAGAAGACAATGGCGAACAATATATAAGTTCTACATAAAAAACTTGGTTATTAAAAATAACATTCGTACATTGTACCATAATTAAAAAGGGAAATACTATGGGTAAAATGAAGGAAAAGTTTATGGAAGAACAAGAGCGTCTAATTAGAGAAGCAGTCGAAGCTTTTATAGATGACGATTGGCAGTATCAAGAGTATCTTAAAACACAAGGTAAAGAAATATCACAAAAAGAATCACAAGCAAACCATGACGCTTGGTGGGCTAGTTTAACTGACGAACAAAAACAACAGTTATACAATGATAAAGCAGAAGTAGATGAATTATCAATAGAAGAAATGAATCACGATTTAAGTTTTGGTAAATGAGAGTAGATAATATATCAAAAGAACGCTTTGAAAAAGCAAAGAAAAAAATCATCAAAAAATATCCTGGTGCTCACACTGTAATGGATCCTAATGGTCAATATTATGTTGCAACAGCAAATGGTCGCGATATAAATAATTTACAAATAGGTCAAACAATGGAAGCTTATAATTTTGAGTATGAAGATGATTTGTATGGTTTTAATGCAGCGTTAAATAAAGTTGCAACTATACCACATTCAAATACAGTGGTAGAAGCTTGGCTTAAAACAGAAGTAGCAATCAAATCATACCATGTTGTAGACAGAAATAGTAGTAAATTTAGTGACGATAAAGTCATGAAAAAAATGGCAAAAGATTTTGAGTAGTATAAAAGTAGCACCTTTACTTATAGGAATGTTAATGTTCCTATTCGCCCACATTCTAACATTCTTCCAATTAAACGGACAGTTTTTATGGAAATCATTTGCTAAACACGAATGGTTAGTGGCAGCATCCGGGATAGTATTATCTATATTTTACATTTGGGGCACTAAATACATTGTAGAAGCATTTGGGGGCTTATTATGGCCTGGACGATTTATTGGTTTTGGGGTTGGAATGGTAATTTATGCCATAATGGTAAGTTACTTTTTTAATGAAGGAATTAACATAAAAACACTAACAAGTCTAATCATAGCAACAGGATTAGTTTGTATTCAGGTTTTTTGGAAAATATAATTATTGTTCCTCGTTAAATACATTTAAGTAATTAGGGGTTGGTTTAAGGAACCAATCCTTTTTTATATTTATAATAAATAAACAAAATGTTTACATTAGGAATACCATTAAGAGATTATAGACGAGCTACCCAAGTTTTAGGGTATGAAGCACAAGCTAAAGATGGCAAATCTATAGAATTTGATGTTGTATCAGATGAACATGGAAATCCCATAAAATCGGGGGGTTTTTATCAATTTAATTTTCCTAATATAGGTGAAAAAGCTTTTAGTGATATAGCAATCTTACTAAATCAAGAAGGAGTCCGAGCTATAGGTGCGGATGAAGCATTAACAGAAAAAAAAATTATGAAATTAGCAGACTTAATAACAGAATTATCTCCTACTATAGAAGAGTTAGAAAGACCCGTATGGTTAGATAGAATTATAGAATTGGAAGCTAAATGGAGCTCAACTACATATCAAGATGATAGAACTAGAGCTGAACATATGATTGAAGACACTAAAGTGTATATTGAACAGTGGGAAAACCATATTAGAGATGAAAAACATGATAGAGAAGAAAAAGAAAGAGAAAAGGGAACACAAGGCGAACCTATACCTTCTGAACCATCATCAGATTTTATAAAACCTTTAGCTGAATCTAAAATAAGATCTCTAATTAGAAAAACAATAAGAAAATAATTATGAAGTTAAAATTAGTAGATTTAGTACCTTTAAAAGAAATAGAATTTGACTCTCCAGCACCTGAGGGAATGGATATACCTAAATTCAACTCAGTAGTAGATGCATTAAAGTGGAAAAATGATTTAGAAAACTATTCAATGGACCTTGAAAATGAATTAAAAAATGCACAACGTCAATTTAATGATAAATTATCAGGACAAGGGGAAATGGGAGCTGAACCTGAAGGAGGACCAATTCAACAAAAAATCGCTGGAGAATTAAATCAAATTAAATCTAATATTCAAACTTTTGAAAAAGAACTTAACACAATATCATCTAAAATAGATTATTTTGACCAAAACTATTTAGGAGAAAGAACAGATGCAATTTCAACTGCAAGAGCTCTTCCTAATGATAAAGAATATGAAGATGATGATAAAGATTGGGAAACTAAAGCTGATTTGGATTACAAAATAAATGAAGCTAAAATTAAAACTAAAGAAGAATTTGATAAAATAGCTAGTACTGAACAAAAAGCCATGGAAAAAAAGTGGGACAGTTTAGTTACAACCATTGCATTTAAAAAAGAAGACCCCAAACAACATGCTGCTAATATGGAAGCTAAAATGGAATATTTAACAACTTTAAATAATGCAGGTAAATTAAAGAAAGAATATTCTGATGATAAACTTGAAAATTGGTCAATAGAATCATCTCTTTTTGGTTGGGATATAGCAAGTACAGTATTACCTACCCCAAAGGTAGCATTAAATGAAACTGAAGGTCAAGTTTTACAAGTAACTACCGAAAATGGTATAGTAGCAATAATTGAAGACCCAACAGATATAGAAGCTTATGATAGAGGAAATACAGTTATTGGGGTTACGGCAAATGGAGAAAAAATAGAACTTAATATAGATTGGTCAGAAGAGTCCCACATGGTAGACGAAGGTATGAGTAATGAAGATTACAAACCTTCTCACAGAGCATATAATGTAATCGATAAAAGTAATAACGATAAAATAGTTGCAAAAGAATTATCTCGTGATAAAGCTCTTGAATTAGCACATACAAATAAAGATTATATGATTTCGGCTACTGATAGATTAGCTAATGAAGGTTCTTGTGGTTATGGTCCTGACGGAGTACCAGGTGATACACCAGGTGGTACACAAGGTATGGACGCCGATGATCGTACAAGAGGTATGCTTAAAAAATTCATTCAAAAAGAAATAGCAAAATTACATGAGACAGATTATGCAGATAGATTAGCTAATTCTGGTACAGATTCAGACGGTAGAGATACATGGGGCCATAAAACAGGTTATTCTGATAAGGAAATGCGTCAGGGAAAGGGTAAGTTAAAAACGTATCCTGATAAAGATGGTAGAAATGTATGGGGGGATAAAGTAGATTATTCTGATAAGGAAAAAGCAAAATTAAAAAAAAAGTAAATGAGAAAAAGTGAATTAAGAGAAATCATTAAAGAGGCAATTACTGAAGCAAACGGAAGACAAAATCTTACAAAAGATAATTTTGATAGTAGGTTAGATAAATTTATGAATAAAAATATAGGTAAAGGAAGTTTTGGTAAAGCAACCAACCCTGATATGCCTGAAGCAACCAAAGTATGGGATGCGTTGGTAAAAACATTCTCAGATAATGAAAACGACTCATTATCATACTTAAATTCTGAACCATCATACAGAAAAAGAGCAATCACGGAAATATTTAGAGCAATTAATTTTTAATTATGAAACTAAGAAGTCTTTTATAAATGCAATATGATTCTACAGGTAGAGCCCCTGATGTGTTTGTACTCTTACAACAATATGCAGATCAAATTAAGGACAAAATAGGCCACCGTACCCACAGAATGTTACAAACACAACTAACATTAGGTAATGTTGGTTGGGTTGAAACATGGATAAACGACCATATAGAATCAGGTGAGTTAGAAGATACATCGGATGATGCCCCACCAAAGGATAAAGCATTACCGTTCGAAGAACAAATCAGAGAAGTTATTAGAAGAGAAATAAAATCTCTTAAAAACTCCCACTAAAAAACTTGGAGAAGCCGTTCTTTCTTCGTATCTTGACGTATAATATAAGATATGAACATGGAAGAACTAAGACAATTTGTAAATGATATGCAAGCTACATCCAGTAGCTTGGATAAAGTAGAAATACTTAAAACACAATCAGACTATATAAAGAAGGTACTTGAGTACACTTATAATCCTTATAAACAGTACAACGTTACTAGTAAGACATGTAAGAAAAATAGTGACTTACTCGACAGGACCGTATGTAACTTTATGGATGGTGATATTTTTAAACTATTAGATTCATTATCAAAAAGAGAATTCACAGGACATAGTGCAATAGGAGTAATAAATGGTTTTGCTGCTAATAACCCAGGTTATGAAGATCTACTTTATCGTATTATTGATAAAGATTTAGAAATCAGAGCAGGTGCTAAAGTACTTAACAAAGCAATACCTGGATTGATTCCTACATTCAATGTTGCATTAGCACAAAGTTATGAAGGAAAGTGCGATTGGAACGAAACATGGTATGCTAGTAGAAAATTAGATGGTGTACGTTGTTTAGCAGTTGTAGACGCTGAAGGTAAATGTACACTGTACTCTAGAATGGGTAAAGAATTCACTACATTAAATAAAGTAAAAGAAGCTATCGAAGCAACTAACATAATTAACACTGTATTTGATGGTGAGATTTGTTTAGTAGATGAGAATGGTGATGAAGATTTCCAAAGTGTAATGAAACAACTTAGACGTAAAGATCATCAAATTGAAAATCCAAAATACATGATGTTTGATATGTTACATAAACCTGATTTTGAACAAGAAAAATCAAGTGACATTCTAACAGATAGATTACACACATTAAGATCATTTTGTGAGAGTAACCAATGTAATGAATTTGGATATTTAGCTCAAGCAGTTGTTACAGGTGATGAACATTTCGACACATGGACTCAAATGGCAACTGACAATAATTGGGAAGGTGTTATGTTACGTAAAGATGTAGGTTATGAAGGTAAACGTAGTAAAAACTTACTTAAAGTAAAAAAATTCTTCGATGCTGAATACACAGTTGTAGA
>Ga0209384_1001902_pt1 | contig 10331 bp, 18 predicted proteins | sample CoawatmetaG05DNA_FD_187511 | JGI IMG/M metagenome (GOLD analysis project Ga0209384, IMG submission 187511) | Marine microbial communities from the West Antarctic Peninsula - Coastal water metaG058-DNA (SPAdes) (version 2) | ecosystem: Environmental > Aquatic > Marine > Coastal ... | reverse complement strand
TTATTTACTTAACAAAGGTTTTATTTTACAAGAATAGCGGATAGTTTTGCTATAGCTGTTGGTGGCGCGTCATTTTATAGAAATACTATAGATGCTTACGTTGAGCAAGGTATGGATGTTAAAGCTGCAGAAAAACAAGCGTTTGATGATTTCTATGCTATCGCAGAAGAAAGTCAACAATCAAGTAATCCAAGTAAAATATCACAACAACAAGCTAGTGCAGCTGGTCGTGTTGTATTGGCTTTTGCTAATACGCCAATGCAATACAATAGAATTATAAAAAGAGCCAGCCAAGATCTTATAAACAAAAGAGGTGATTGGAGATCTAATGTATCTAAAATAGTTTATTATGCAGCTGTTCAAAATTTAATATTTAACGCTTTACAAAATGCTTTGTTTGCAGAAGCTTTTGGTGAAGATGAAGATGAAGACGAGAAACAAGCTAACAAAGAAGGTAGAATAGCTAATGGTATGGCTGATTCGTTACTAAGAGGTTTAGGTATACAAGGAGCTGTTGTGTCTGCTCTTAAAAACTCTTTAATGACTATAGCAAATGAAAATAATAAAAAATCTCCTAAGTTTGTAAAAGCTGTTTATGATTTGTTTGATTTTTCACCGCCTTTAGATTCTAAGTTTAGAAAATTAAGATCAGGAGCAAATACTATTACATGGGAAAAAGAAAACATTAAAGAAAAAGGTTTTGATTTAAATAATCCTGCTTATTTAGCTGGCGCACAAGTAGTGTCTGGTTTAACTAATTTACCATTAGATAGAGCTATACAAAAAATAAACAATATAAGAGCTATAGCCAGTAACAGTTCTGAAAACTGGCAAAAAGTAGCAATGGCTTTAGGTTGGTCAACTTGGGATGTAGGTTTACCTTTTTATGGAGTAGATGATAAAGTGGTTATGACTCCTCAGATGATACTAAAAGAAAAAGTTACTACAATGGCTAAAGAAACTAGCACTAAAGAACAAAAGCAAATGCTATTAGATTTAGGACTTACTAAGCAAGAGATTAAAGCTTTAAAGTATGAAGATGTTAGAGTTAAAAAAATAATTGAATTACAAAAGAAAAAATAACAAATGGCACAAGAAATTGGCGAACAAACTAAAGTAATACTTGATCTTAAAACTATAGGAACAATAGTAGGATTTACTATAGCATTAGCTACAACTTATTTTACTTTAAAATCTGACATAGCCGTTGCTATGACAGAACCTAAGCCTGAGATATCAAGCATAGAGTTTAAATACAAAGATGAACTAATAAGATCTAATGTAGAAAAAGTTATAGAACAAGTAGATAATATTGAAAAAGATGTTGATGAAATAAAAATGATGATAAATAAACTTGATCAACGTTTGTATGAAATACAGAAAAACCGATGAAACATGTAATTATAATACTAGCACTCTTATTTACAACACTAAGCTTTAGTCAATATAAAGATGACATTAGCGTAGTACAGTTTAGCGCTAAGTTTTTAGTTGATAAACAAATATCGTTAAGTAAGTTTAAAGAATTTAATATACATACTTTGTTTATAAGTGAGCATGGTAAGTTTTTTAAAGAAGAGGAAGTAGAATATTTACCAACTATTATAGTATATAATAACGGTGATGTTGTTTTTAGAATACATGGTGGACTGTCATTAGAATTACCAGAAGATACTATAAAACAAATACAAGAACAGTTAACTGAGTTAGAATCAAATAAATTTTAATATGAAAAAACTAATAATACTAGTAATGCTACTATGTAGCTGTGGAAGTTATCAATACGTAAATGATACTATGCTTATAACAGAAGCAACAGATGTTTCTGTGTTTAGTAATTACGATGCTAATATTATTCGTTTTGTTATTAAGCCCAGAAAACCAAGTTTTTATTTTACTAATAACTACGGATATTGGGGTATGAGACCTTTGTGGATGGACTTTAATTTTTATCAAGGTAACTTTTATTCTTATTATTCTAGTTTTTATAGACCATGGAATTACTGGGATTATTATATGAGACCTTGGATGTCAGACCACAACTGGACGCAAGGACCTTTTAATGATCAAGGTTATAACGTAGTTTCTAATTCTAGCAGAAGAACTATGAAAGTTGAAGACAAAATAGCTTTAGGTAAGCTAGGTAGATCTAGACTCGTTCTAAATAAGAAACCACCTGTAAGTCACAAGCCAGTTGTTAAGCCAAGAATTAACTACAGCAAACCAAAACCTGTTTATAATAAACCTAGCAACAATAAACCTAGCTTTAATAGTAAGCCTAGCTTTAATTCTAGGCCAAGTTATAATTCAAAACCAAGTACTAACAATTCACGTCCTGTTGTTATAAGACGTGTTAAAAAAGGAAATTAATGAAAAAATTATTACTATTAATAGTGCTATTTAGCTTAAACGCTAATGCTCAGTTTTTAAAAGATATATTTAAATATAGCACGTTGTACGCTAGCTACGATCAAAGTAATTCAATGCAACCTATTAAGTCGTTTTATGTAACCCAAGATAATGTGTTACAAGAAACTACACCTAAAATTCCTAATGATGGTACATATACTTTTGGATTAAGAAAACTAGCTTTTTTTGATTACGAAGACAAAGATAGATTTTATGACGGTACAGAAACTAACATAGGACAAAAAAGTAACGAAGGCAATACTAATGGCTTAGAATACTTATTTGAATTATCTAAAGGTAAACAACAAGGAGATGATTTTAAGAACTCTAAGATGTTTATAAGATACTTAGCTGATCATTATATTGTAAAGCTTGAACAAACTAAAAACGAACTAGTAGATTTAGATTATAGATCTGCAGACGTAAGATTTAGATTACCAATAGGTAGAAAATTTAGTCTTTCAATTGGTGGTATATATAGAACTTATGAAAAAGCTTATGGCATAAATCCTATAGAATCATACTTAAAAGAAAACGCTTGGTGGAATTTAAGTCGTGATTATTATGGGCATAGTGATATACTATATAGCTGGGAAAACGTAAGCACAGGGGAAACTGGATATGATTATTTTTGGTATGATCAAAACAATGTTTTATTATCTAATTCAGATCTTGATTATAGAAACAATATATTTGGCCAACTAGTTAATAGTTATAATAACGAGCAATTAGAATTAATATCAGGTGGTTATGCTAATCTATCAGGTATCATTGGCTTAGACTACTATCATTACCGTAAATCTTTTTGGTTTCACGCATATGGTTCAGTATTACCAATACATAAAACTCTTGCTGAATCAGGTAAAAATGAATATTCTTACGAATCATTTGTAGGTAAGAACGATTGGATTGATTATTCTGTTGGTGGACAGTTTGGAATTAAACTAAATAAAAAATTAGGATTATTTACAGAAGTAGCAATACAAAAGTATTGGGATAGAAAAATAGAAGTGCTTAAAGCGGGTATTAACTTTAAATTCTAATTATGAAAATAAGCGATCATATAACTCTAGCTGAAGCGATACATTCGAATACAGCCAAGAGATGTGGTATAGACAATATGCCAAACGAAGAACAAACCAATAACATGAAAATGTTAGCTGAAAAAATATTTGAACCACTAAGATTATGGGTTGGCGGAGCAATAAAGATCAATAGTATGTTTCGTTCAGAAGAATTAAATAAAGCTATAGGAGGAGCATCAAGTTCTCAGCATTGTAAAGGTATGGCAATGGACTTAGATGACGTCTATGGACATAAAACTAATGCAGAGATGTATGAATGGATATGCAGCCACTGTAACTTTGATCAAATCATATGGGAATTTGGTGATGACAAAAATCCTGCTTGGATACATGTTAGTTATATAAGTGTAGATAAAAATAGAAATAGAAAATTACTAGCTGAAAAAGAATTTGGCAAGACAACATACAAAATAATAAAGTAATGAAAAAAGGTAGAATGGCAGAAATCGTTAAAGAACTGCAAGGTGCTTCTAAAATGCACTTAAAACAATCAAAAGAAATTGCAAAACATATAGATGACATGAAAAGCCCAGCTAATATGGGTAAAGGAGATTCTTATAAAAAAGGAGAATTAATTGATGAAACTGATCATGAAGACTCAATGTATAAAACAACTAATAGTCCTAACAAACCAATTAGTGGTACTAAATACAATGTAGAAAATATTAGTAAAATTCAAAAAGACAAAAAAGGTCAGTTTATGACTTCTTTAGATCAAAGCGAGTATTATGGAGGACCAAAACCTACAAGCAGCACTGTATCTAACTATGATCAAGGAAGAAATAAAACAAGAGATACATTAAGACCAGCTATTGGTAAAAAATTTAAAAAAACATACTAATATGAGCAAATTTTCAAGTCCATTCATGAAAAAAGACTGGATACAAGACGTGACAAAAGATATTAAAGCTAGAGGCACAGAAGGTGTTTGTACTGGTGATAAGTTTGGTGGACCAACGTGTCCTCCAGGTAGTAAAAGATATAATTTAGCTAAAACATTTAAAAAAATGAATAAATAATGAGAACAAATAGATCCCCATTGAATCAAGATTTAAATAAAAAAGGAACTCCTTATCAAGGTGTAGCTCCTATAAAAGGCATGTCAGATGAAGTAGCTAGAAATATTGATGAAGACGAATACTCAAAGCCTACACAAAGAGACATCAATACAGCGAAGCAAGCTAATGAAAAAATGAAAATGCTTAAAGACAAATCTTTTAATCATCGATATAACCAAGGTGAATTACTAGACGAAGTAGTAATAAAAGCAAAACCTAGCCCTATAGATCACGTTGTTCCTCATACTCACGGTAAAAGCCAAAAAGAAGGTAAGCTTAGAAGAAGTATGACACAAAAAGAAGGTAAACTTAAAAAAATAGACACTCCAGAGCGTGGAGTAAGTAGAAAATCTGCTTTAAACATGTTAGGCGTATCTAGTCCATTAAATAAAAGAGGACTATGGGATAATATACATGCTAAAAGAAAAAGAGGAGAAGCCCCTAATAAACCAGGAGATAAAGGTTATCCTACAAACAAAGCATTGAAAGATTCACAATAAAAAAATAAACAATGAGTTATAGAAATCCAACAGGTAATAAATACTTTAGCAATAGATCTGATTTTCAAAGATTACAAAATGATTTAGTTTCAGCTTCTAAAGTAGCTATTGAAAAAGAACAAGGTGTAGAAAAAGCTATTCCACAAACTCCTAAAGTTGAAGATAAACAATCTTATAAAGTAGGTACTTTTGCACATCAAACTATAGATCCAGAAAGCTATAAAAAATGGCAAGAAGGCCAAGAAGGAACTCAAGCTTATATTAATAACCAAGCCGTAAGTGATGTTAATCAAGTAGTTGATCTTGCTAAAGCGAGCGGTGTCTCAAGAATTAAGTCACCGTTAAATATGTTAGGTGTGTCTAAAAAACCATCTCCGTTTAATTGCTGGAAAGGTTATGATAGAGTAGCTGGTACTGAAGAATTTTCTCCAGGAAGTTGTAAAAAAGCAAACTAATGTACGGACAAAAAAAGAATCCATTTGAAATAACATCTTGCGGAAGAAGAAGAAACTACATGATGACTGATGAAGCTTCGCCACTTAACAAGGTAAGAAAAACAACTAAAGGTAAAGGTCGCAATTTCAGAAGTACTGAAGAAGGAGCAGGCATGACTGCTACAGGTGTTAAAAAATATAAAGCTGAAAATCCAGGTAGTAAATTAAAGACTGCAGTAACTGGTGACGTTAAACCTGGAAGCAAAGACGCAGGAAGAAGAAAATCATTCTGTGCTAGGTCCAAAGGATGGACAGGGGAAAGAGGTAAAGCTGCTAGACGCAGATGGAAATGTTAGGAACAAAATAAAAATGGGCACCATACCCAAAAGTTCCTGTAACCGAAGAAGGGGATCACGTAAGTGGTCCCCTTTTTCTTTTTATCCATCACAAGCAACACAATCATCCATTGCGGTATTGGCAATATCACCACGCAAGACTGACTCTGTTCGCATATAATACAAAGTTTTAACTCCTTTACGCCAAGCATCCATATGAACCTTGTTGATCCACTTTGGTGTTGCTTCACTAGGGAAAGCTAAGTTTAAACTGACACTTTGATCTATATACTGCTGGCGGATACCAGCTTGCCTAACCAACTCTAACTGGTTAAGTTCTTTAAATGTTTTAAATACTTCTTTGGTATCTGCGTCTAATTCTTTTAAATCTTGGACGGAACCACCATCGGCTAGTATCTTCTCCCATATCTCTTTACTATTGATGCCTTGCTTTTCAAGTATAGATTCAAGAGTAGGGTTTTTACGTATGAAAGTACCTTTCGCACTTTGCTCGGTAAATATGTTAGCAGCCCATGGCTCAATGCCTGGAGAGACATTTCCGCTAAGTTTGCTATTAGATACAGTGGGAGCAATAGCACGTAAATGAGTGTTACGCATACCAGTGCCGACACACCATAAAGGTTCGCCATAAGTGTCTGCAAGTGCCATACTAGCTCTTTCAGATTCGATTTTAATTTGTGAAAATATTTTTCTAGTTTCATATTGTGATAGTAGACCTTCAAATGGTAAACCTCTTTCTTGCAAGTATGTATGCCAACCTAAAACACCTAAGCCTAAAGCTCTTCCTTTTTCTGCTGATCTTACAGAGTTCTCAAAGCCTTTTCTGTATTTAGACTTTTGTATAAACTCTTCTAATACTCCGTCAAGAAACCATATCGAGTCGTATATTATGTTAGTATTCTTCCATTCGTCATATTTAGCTAGGTTTAAACTAGATAGACAGCATATAAAGCTATGATTCTCATCTGTGTGTAATGTAATCTCACTACAGATATTAGTCATGTGAACTTTTAATGCATTTTGTTTGTAAGCTTGTGGATTATTTTTATTTGTATTTCCTTTAAAAAGGATATATGGTTCTCCAGTAGCCTTACGTTTTTGTAACAACTTACCCCACTTGGCCCTTGCCTCACTATCGCCAGCTTCAAGTCTTCGCATGAACTTATCGCCGATAACAGCGCATTGATGCAAGTTGAGCGATTGTCTATTGACATCTCCTTTAGGTTCGCGTATCTCAACCCAGTCATTAAAGTCGGGATGTTCAATATTAATATTAACTGACGCAGCTCCTCGCCTGACAGATCCTTGATTAGTGGCAAGAATTGTAGAATCGTATATTTTACAAAACGGCACAACACCATCACTTGTTCCATTACCTTTTATATTAGCTCCGGCAGGTCTGATTTGATTTATACCGATACCAACTCCACCGCCGTGTTTTGCAAGTAGCATCATCTCTAAGTTTTTTTGTCCTATATCTATTATTGAATCAGCTACATCAATGCCAAAACAACTAATAGGAAGACCGCGATCGGTACCAGTATTGGAAAGTACTGGGCTAGCGAGACAAAGCCAGCCGTTCCAAATATACTGAAAGAAAGTTTCTGCCATTTCTGGCTTATCCAATCTTGATGCAACCGTGTTGCAGACCCTATTGTATGCGTCTTTAGGAGACTCGCCGCTAAGTAAATATCCCCCGGCAATAGTTTTTTTGTAGACTTCAGTGTCTCCCCACTCTGGATAGTCTTTTCCTTTTTTCCATTCATTGTTCCACATATTATATCTCTAGCTTTTTTTCTTTTGGTTTTTCTTCTTGCTCTCTGTCCTGTAATTGTTTAAGTACTTTTTCCCACTCTTTTTCTCCAATATGTAATTGAAAAGCGGTTAAAGTTCCTCTAGTCATATTATCTAACTTTATAAGATCTTCTATAAGTTGTTTTACAGTCTTAGTTAGCATTTCTACTTTTGCTTTTAATTTATTCTGTGCCATTATATCATTTTTATTAAGTGTGTTATCCAAGCGACTAAACCATTTAGGTTTAATACTACTAGGTTCCATTGTTTTCTAGATGACGTCTGTATCATTACACATATAAATCCTATTATAAATAGTTTAGGATCTAATGTCCATTGTCCTGCTATCAAAAAAGCTGCACCAAAGTATCCTATACGTGATGCAAACTTTTGATATGATGTTAACTTATTTGTATAAGCTAATAGCTTTAATAGCTTTCTTCGCGTTACCATATATCTTCAAAATCTTCTCCTTCGTTCGCTTTACTATAGTCAGTTGGCCTAACTGCGAAAAAATCAGTGTGGGTGTGACCCCCAGTAAGATGAAAGAACCAATCCAAATTACTCGCTGCTTCCTTGTCATAATGGAAAAATCTTCTTTTATCTGAGTAACCAAGTTCGTTAAGTTTTTCATTTGATCTTTTTCTTATAAATTGTTTTAAGTCATAGGCTTTCATACCTTCTATGTCACCCATTTCAAACATCTTGTCTATATACTTTTCTTCTAGCTCAACCATTATTTTAGCGGCAGTGTATATATCTTCTTTACATGCTTCTAATAAAGTTTTATCTTCTTCGCACATGTGTCTAAACAACTGACAACCCATTTTACTATGAAGAGATTCATCTCTTACAGACCATTTCATTTGTTGTCCTATACCTTTAAGTAAATTACGTAACTGAAAAGAATAAAGAACAGCGAAGGCACTATATAAGCTAACGCCTTCTGCAAATGCTGAAAATATAGCCAAGGAAGTTCCAATACCCACAGTGCTACTGCCATCATAAGCAACCAAGTTATCAAAACGATCGGCTGTCGCAGGTTCGTGTAAAAACGCTTCATAATCTTCTAGTTTTAAAGTTTCATTTAAATAGCTATAAGCTACAGCGTGCACAGTTTCTTGCGAGCCGAACATCATAGCCATTTGTTGTATCTCATGTTTAGGAAACCAGCCTACAACTTTTTGTGTCCAGTAATCACTTACTGCACATTCAGTTTGAGCAAAACCTAGTAGGATATTTCCTACTAAGTGTTTCTCTTCTTTAGTCATGTTTTCGTTCCAGTCCTTAACATCTCCTGACATAGGTATTTCAGTGTGTAACCAAAATGCCTGTGCTTGTTTTAACCAACCTTCTGTGTAGTAGTCAGGATACTCAAAAGGTTTATACGGTATTCTTAAATCAAATAATCCCATTATTTAAATACTTCTAAAGCTATGTCAACAAAAGGTAGATACAAAACATAACTGTCTTGCTCGTCCTCTACGTATGTTCTCATACCTATTACTATACCTGGATAAAAGCCTACGCTTAGTGTCCAGTTTTTTGTTTCTTGTTTATCCATAAACTTTAATTTTATACTTATCTTGTTGTTCTATTAATTCTTTATACTTAATACGTCCTCTCATTTCAAAGCTCCATTTCCACCACTTATCTATTTGACGTTCTCTGTACTTACATCGTGCTAGGTGTTTTGCCTCTGCAGGATTAACTCTATTGTCTCGTCGCATTCTTTTTGATTTTGTGGTTTATATAACGTCCATCTAATTGGTTTCTGTGTTAACGTATTGTATTTAACTAAAAGGCTCTTAAACAGCTTCCATCTAATCGGGAAAGACTCATTAGCTCTGCCTTTTGTTTCTATAATAAAGCTTTCACCAATAAAATCAGGAGTATACTTAATGTTAAGTATTTTTTTATTACCTCTGTTTTTATATTCTCCTTTGCCATTGCCTTGTCTTTCAAAGCTTTCAAATACATTGTCAAATGATGGTACTAGTTCGAATGTTCTACCCTCGTAATCAGCTTTAATCTTAGCTTTTTTTAAGGCTATATACATATATTTTTCTAGTCCTGAAGCAAACTTAATACCATCGTGTATTACTTTCTTCGCTTGTACAGGACCTTTTTTTCTACCAGTCTTTCTCCTCATCGACTTCGTATTCATAATGATCACCAGTATTACCATTTTGACCTATGATATCCATACGTTTAGCTAGTAATGATTCTTCAATCTCATCATTTAAACATCGTTTAGCTGATTCAATATATAGTAATGCATCCATTAATTCTTCTTGTACATCAACTAAGAATCTACCTAGATCTTTCTTTTGACCTACAATTTCTTCCATCATAGTTGCGCCATACTTTTCTTGACCTATGATACTACGTTGATCCATTTTTTTTAATACTGATAATACAATTTCATCTTTAGTTTCTATCTGCATCTTATTTATCTTTTACAAATGTTCCATTAATCATCTTACCTGTTCTGTTTGCTATAACTTTATAAGCTTCATCAATACAATGCTCTATATCATAACCTTGTAAATGAGCTAAGTTAGTTAGCACTACTACAATATCACCTATTGCATCTACAATCTCTGGTTTATCTTCTTGTAGTAAAGCTTTAGCAAGCTCACCACATTCTTCTTGTAGTTTTACATATTGAGTATGTGAATCACCTTCGTCATAT
>Ga0209384_1001901_pt1 | contig 10336 bp, 9 predicted proteins | sample CoawatmetaG05DNA_FD_187511 | JGI IMG/M metagenome (GOLD analysis project Ga0209384, IMG submission 187511) | Marine microbial communities from the West Antarctic Peninsula - Coastal water metaG058-DNA (SPAdes) (version 2) | ecosystem: Environmental > Aquatic > Marine > Coastal ... | reverse complement strand
GCTGCGGCGTCAACAATGGCAACCTTATGGACATGGGTGGCCATGACCATACTATTTACTAAAATTATACCTCGCCATATTCAGCATGAATTTGCCTTAGGCCATAAATTGGTTTAACTGTTGTTATACTCACCACATCTGTTGGCTAAAATGGCGACGGCATAGGGACTGGTATTGGTCGTTACCACCAATAACGACTTGTTCACCATCTTTGATGACAGCGCCATGCTCATCAGTACGAACCACCATGGTTGCTTTGCGGCCACAATGACACACCGTTTTCAGTTCCACCAACTTGTCAGCCCAAGCCAACAAGTATTGGCTACCCGGAAATAGCTCACCCCTGAAATCCGTACGAATGCCATAACATAACACTGGAATATCGAGGTGATCTACCACCTGGGTTAGCTGCTTAACTTGCTCACGGCTTAAGAATTGGCTTTCATCAATAAGAATGCAATCAATATGCTGACTTGAGTGTTGAGTTTGCAAAATGCTCAACAAATCATCTTTTTTAGTAAACAGTTGCGCCTCAGCAGCCAAGCCAATACGGGAGGTGACCTTACCGATGCCATAGCGATCATCTAATGCCGCCGACATGATAAACGGACGCATGCCACGCTCTTGGTAGTTATAAGCTGATTGCAATAAAGCAGTAGATTTACCAGCATTCATGGACGAGTAATAAAAGTAAAGTTGGGCCACTATAGCAAGCCTTTTACGGGTAACGGTACGTTAGCCCTTAGGGAATAATTAGTTGGGGCGACAGGGACTAATGAACCAATCTAACCCACCGAAGAATATGAACTTAAAACCAATCAAAAAATAGTACTAATAAAGTTATCAACAGCAATTTATACTTAAATGAAGCGTGTCATTGGTGCCAAGAGCTTGCGCAGTCAGTCTACCAGACTATCTGTCAGGCGCCTTAATTTTTAATACCAAATACGACTAGAAAATTAATGAACTGCGGCTTAGCAGGCTATAGGTCTATAGCCTGCTAAAGATCAAACGGAAGTTTGAAAGGCCCAAGTAGGCCCGAGGAGGCTGGTAATCAATCACAACCCAAGATCGATAACCCACCAACAAGGTATGAGCAGAATTATGTTTAGTACTGGTTAATAAGGCAGGGCTATGCCAGCCAATCGTAGCTAAGCCTGCCAGCAAGACCGAATACAACAAACTGATACGCATTTCTAGCCGTCAGTGGCTAGTCAATAACGTACCCACTGTCGCAATGGAAACCTATTTAGAACTCTAAAGGGATATCGGTGAGAGGACCAAGGTCAATGGCCTTGGGTATGGCCAGCATGCAGAATAGTAGGTTAGATGAAATCTAACCTACCTGCTGGATATCTAGCCCAATTTATTAAATGCCACTAAACTGTTCAATGTCACCCGGCTTTCTTAGCATTTTATCAACTTCGTCCAGATGTAACTCTTCACAAGAAATCATTTCTCTCGCATACTCTTCGATCAAAACGTTATTCTCTTCTGCAGCAAGCTTCATTAGGTCGTAGTAACATGCTAACGCTTCTTTTTCATGGGTCAAACTCTCACGCATAATATTGCCAATATCGTGATTTTCAGTTTCTAACAAGGGTCCAATCTTTAACGACGGGTGCCCACCCAACAAAGTTACCATTTCACCAGCGCGATGGGCATGCTCTAAACCCTCCATAGCATTACTTTTCATCCAGCTAACAATAGGAATTCGATTATAGCCATAAATCATCAATGAATAATGTGTATACCTCACTACACCGGCCAGTTCTAATTCCATTATTTGGTTAAGCTTATCTATAATTTTCAATTTTTTCTCCAAGCCCCCTATTAAAATTGGTGTAAAAAGAGGCAGGGTTAGCATTGCCCACTTTTTGCTAAAAACCTTATCTGTAACCCTAAGATATTTATAAAACGTTAAGATATATAATAATAATTAGTTGGCACAAGAGATTTAAACCTAAGCCAAACCTACATAACTAAACTGTTTTACGTTTCGATACCAGCTACACTTTCCTAAAAATAAACAGATTAAAAAATATTTATTTCCTAATCCCGTAGAAAGCATACTGTTATTACATTATAAATAAAGTGCTTTTAACCACTTGTTCAATAAATGAACACCAAAACTTTCGCACCTTAGCCACTAAGCGGAAAAGTCAGCTTGTGGGCAGCCTGCCAAGCCAGTAAAAAATAATTAAATGAAAAAAATGAAGCAGTAGCCCTGAATAATTTAGTCAGCAAAGAGGGTAAAAGCCAACAGCAGCGCTTTGTTGAGCATTGACTTGACAGCATGGCTTAGCACACAGAACCTAGCTGAAACCACTAGGGAAGGTGCAGTGCATCCTATGGAGAAGATGTCAGATAGAAGAACAAGGGAAACCGCTTTGCGTATGGCTGCTCTCAACTATGGCAGTCACTGCGAGCAGAAAGAGCATGGTGAAAGCCTTCTGGCACGGTTCTTGGCTGTGCAACCAAAGCATCACGTTATACTGCGGCAATAAACTGTGCTAGTGGTGGCCTACTCTATTGATGAATACACCACAGTTGTTAACGTTATCTCCAAAAAAAACTGCCCACTATCGTAGAGATAGTAAGCAGTTTGTATGAGCTGACCCAAGCATCAGCTTAAGGCTGTGGTCAAAAGCGGGTGAAGCTGCACTTTATAAGACATCTAACGCTCTACTAGCCCCTGCAGTCCAGACACTCAGCTAGGTGCCACCTACACCAATAGCATAAAATTTGGTGTTATCCGAACCTCTATTAAGAATGCACAACGAAGCTGTACCTTTTCCATATTCGCCTGTAAATGCAGTCGTGCCATCCGAGGTATCCGTGGTATCGAGTACATAAGCTGCCGTAGTATCACTGATTACGTAACCGTCCGCCGCCAATTTATCGGTGCCTCCAGACAGCAGCGTGCCAGCCATTTTGCAAGTTAATATTGCCTTTGCATTAGCGAGTCCAGTTGTACTATATGCCGCGTAGTTACTGGCACTTGCAGATTCTAACGCACCAGCCACCGCTTTCAGTGAAGCTGATTTGGCATCAGATGCCACACCTACAATCTTTGGTGTGGCAACGACAGCCAATACACCCACTACCGCAACCACCACAACTAGCTCTACTAATGTAAAACCATGTTGGTTCTTATTGAAAATTTTCATAACTTACTCCAGCGTGTTTTAACCTGGTCCGGCTTTATCAAAGTAGTAGACTAAGATCAGTCTCATTACTATACGGTACACTTAAATAAAAAATCTGTTAACTAGGCAAAATAAACAAGGTTCCTTCACTTCAGGCATTTAACCACTGTTTACTTAACCCATGGGAAACCCGCCATCTAAGCACTATAACTGAGTTTATTCTTAATTTCTTACATAGGACGTAAGCAAGTAAGGATAACAGGTCTTTTTATTGATTCCTTACAAAGGATGTAAGCATTTAAGAATGGATGGCCTTGGCTCATAAAATACTACGAGAACGAGCAGAGGGCCCTTTATGCAAAGGCCCTGCAGGCCCCACTTTAACGAACTTTTAAACATTACCAGTAAGCACACATTTAAGACGACCATTAAATCACCCGCAGCTTTAGCAAAAAAGGCCTTCTGCATTACAATTTTTTATGTTGGAGTGTACGAAAGCAAAAAAATATGTCTGTGGTGTGCGTTAACCGTCGCCCATAACGGCCCGACTAAGGTCCCACATTGGCAAATAGACACCAAGCGCCAAAACCAACACAAGTCCGCCTATAAACACCACCAAAATAGGCTCAATGGCGGCCGACAAGCCCTTGACGCTGTAGTCAGTTTCGCGGTTGTACATATCAGCAATTTCATTTAGTAGGTCGACGAGCTCGCCAGTTTCCTCACCCACTGCGATCATTTCCAGCACCATTGGAGTGAAGATCCCAGTGTCGGCGGCACATTGCGTTATGCTCTGACCGCGCTCAATGCCATAGCGCATTTGTTCGATATAACGGCCAACAAAAGCGTTGTCTGTGGTCCTTCCCACTATAGCGAGCGATTGTAACAGCGGCACCTTGCTGTCCATAGACAGGGCTAAACTCTGGGCAAAGCGGGCCAGAGTAGCTTTTAAAATAATATCGCCAATAATAGGTAACCTAATCTTGAAAGCATCCCAGCGGTAACGTCCCGTTGCCGTACGTATGGATCTCTGGAGCAGAATCACGCCACCAATGAGCGCGCCCATGAGCCAAGGCCACCAGTACAATACCCACTTTGAGGTGGCTAGTAGTCCAAGGGTAACCAGTGGTAACTCCGCGCCGAACCCAGCATATACATTGGCAAACCCTGGGATGACGAATATATTGATAATCACCATAGCAAGCACCATAGCCATTATGACAAACGTAGGATAGCGAGTGGCCTGCTTAATACGCTGGCGCACATCGTTCTGGAACGCAATGTAGTTATTCAGACGGAAAAATACTTCGGTGAGCCGGCCGGTCATTTCGCCAGTCTTGATCATGGCAATATAAAAAGCGCCAAGCACATCAGTATACTTCTCCATCGCCACCGATAATGATGTCCCACGTTCCAGGTTAGTAGTGATATTACCAATCATCTCTACCATGGCGGGATTGGTGGACGAGGCTTTCAGCCCTTTAAGCGCCCGTATAATAGGTATGTTGGCCTTACTTAGCGTGTACATCTGGCGAGAAAACATTAAAACATCGTCTGACGTTAGAGGTTTTTGGTTTAGTCTCGCTAGCCAGTTGATAGCACTTTTATCAGTCGCTGCTGCTGCAATAGCAATATGCAGGGGTATCACGCCCTGAGCTGACAACTGCTTAACAACGTCATCCTCACTTGTCGCTTCGAGTTGGGACTCAACTGCTTCACCTTGGGCATTACGCCCACGCCATATATAAATTGCCACGGGGCTTAGCTTTGGTTGTCTGAGGCGAAGTTTATACGCTGCGCCTCGGCCAGTGATGTGAGTCCCTGACGCACCAGTTCTAATGCATGATGAGCCATTGACAGGCCACTAATGCGCTCGCGTGCAAGTTGCATAAAAGTAATCGGATCTGTACGAAGAGTGGAATTAATGAGCTCAGGATCCATTTCAAGCCATTCGTATACCCCTCGCCGACCTACATAACCTGTGCCGTTGCAGGCTGAGCAGCCAAGGCCGAGCATGGGCGATACAGATTCGTCTACTTCAAGAATATTGTCTAACCAGGACTGCTCCAGTGCGCTGGGAACATACGGTTTACTACATTTAACACAATTGAGACGGACCAGCCGCTGGGCAATAATGGCCTGCAACGCCGATGTCAGCATGAACGGTTGCACCTTCATGTCGATCAGGCGAAACGGCGCGGTCATGGCATTACTTGTGTGCAAGGTGGAGAGCACCATGTGCCCTGTCATGGCAGAGCGCAGGCAAATTTCAGCAGTGTCGATGTCCCGTATTTCACCCACCAGAAGCACGTCGGGGTCTTGGCGCACAATAGAGCGCAAGATCTTTGAAAAGGAGAGGTCTATCTCCTCGTTAACTTGTATTTGGGTGATGCCAGGTAATCGGTATTCCACCGGATCTTCCACACTGATCACCTTCAACACTTCGGTATTTAATTCAAGTAATGCGGCGGATAAGGTAGTAGTTTTTCCAGACCCTGTAGGGCCTGTAACCAGAACTAGCCCCGACCTGCTTTGCAGCACTTCGCGGAAGCGCTTGACTATCAAATCTGGCATACCAAGGTCATCTAGCCTACGGATACTCATGTCCTGACTGAGTAGACGCATCACCACTGACTCGCCGAAAATGCTAGGCAAGGTAGACACGCGCACATCCACAACTTCACCAAAGACTTCCACGCTGAAACTGCCATCCTGCGGTATGCGAGTTTCAGTAATATCTAGCCCAGCCAGCAGTTTGACACGCCGCCCCAGTGCTGCACCACTACTTACGTTAACGACTAACTGGGGTTGCAGCATGCCGTCTACTCGTACGCGAACTTGTAAATTATTTTTCTGTGGTTCCAAGTGTATGTCCGAGGCCCCTATCCCTATGGCCTGCTCAAACAGCGATAGCAACAAGCGCGCTACCGGCGCGCCTTCTAAATAGGTATCAACTAGGGAGTCGGCCGGGGCAATGTCGCTGCCTAGGTCCATCTCCAGTGCCCTGGTCTGTTCCGTATGGTCAGGGATGACGTATTCAGTTATCTCATACGCCTGCTCAAGCGCCATTCTTAATTGGTCTTCAGGTGCTTCAGCAATGGTAATTGGGCGTTTAAGCAGCAGTGATAGTTCATCTATGGCCAACAAATCTAGCGGGTTGTGCATAACCACTAGTAAACTATTGTCCTTATCATCTAGTACCAGAGCCAGAAAATTTTGTGCAGCCGTTTCTGGTAAGAGCTGCACCAGATCATCTCGAAAGGTGAAATCTTTAAGATTAATAAATGGCACATGTAACTTGCGAGCCACAATACTGGCCAGCACATCATCAGTGATGAGGTCAGCCTCAATCAGCAGCTTTTCTAGCTTTTGACCCGTTTGTTGTTGCAGTTTTAGGGTTTGCTGAAGCTGCTCTTGCGAAATACAATTTTTCTGCACCAGCACGTCACCTAGTAGCCTATCATTAACTTGAGGTTGTATCTGCGCGCTAGGAGTTGCTGTTTCCATATCTATGAGCCCTGCCTTAAAACTAAAACATTATCAGAAAATGGATAAGGAGGTACAACGACCAGCCTTATCATCCACTGTGAGGGAGTTGGGTTAGTTAATGCCACTGCCATTCCCACCAAATACCCCCATCACTTCTCACGGCTTGTTTCTTTGACGTCTTCAACCATGCCATTAATGCGGATAATCCGTGAAGCTTCTATATCATCCAATGCTGCACGCGCAAGTTGGGTTTGCTTTTCCCAGTCCTGCGCAGTGCGAATAATGGTAGGCTTGATCAAAACTACCAGCTCTTTTTTTCGCCCTACTTTGACCCGGTTTCCAAATAAGTAGGAGAAAAGTGGGATGTCCGACATGCCTGGAAAGCCCGATGCTTTGCGGTTGGATTTGACCTGCATCAATCCACCAATAGCGACGATATTGCCATCTTGGATGCGCACCATGGTGTCGAACTCATTAACTGAGCTCGACGCCAATGGCAGCCGAAAATTACCCACTGAACCGAGATCAACTTGCTTAAGCTTCTCGGTGACGGACGTGACTGAAGGCCGCACATGCAGAGTGATATTGTTGGCACTATCCACCTGCGGTGTCACATCTAGCGAAATGCCTGAGAAGAAGGGCGTGAGAGAGAGTGAAGGCAGAGAACTATTGGTCGTGCCATCCTCGTTAGTTGTGGCCCCTCCTCCCGCAACATTAGTTACGAAAAACTCATCCGTGCCCACCTTGAGCAAGGCCTTCTGGTTATTCAAAGTTGCGATACGAGGGCTACTCAGGGTTTGCACGTCACCCCGTGTCTGCAGAAACCCCAGCACAGCCTGAAAGCCATGGCCCGCCAGTGCCAGACCGTAGAGCCCCGTACTACCAGGTGTAAGTTCGACGCCACTCTCCAGCAAAGATGAGCCACCTGCATTGAAACTGGGAAGGCCTGCCTGCGTACTCCCCACTAAAACATTACTGGTGGGATTACCACCAACCAAACCTACCGCGCCAGATATACCCAGCCCAGTTGCCATCTGTGACCAGTCAATACCACTCTGAAAACCATCATATAGCTCTACTTCGACAATTTTCACTTCTAACATCACTTGCCGCTCTACGGAAATTTGCGCGGCGGTGAGTAATTTTTCGACTTGGAGCAACTCATCAGGCATAGCCCGCACCACCATAATGCCACTCTGCGGGCTAGTGCTTACGTTGCGCCCACCCCCATCACCTACCATAGCGCGCACAGCGGTGGTCATTTCGTCCCATAGATTAGATTCCGATGTGGTGTTGACCAGGCTGTTTTCGGCTCCGCCATCTGAACTTTTTAGCCCCCCAGATGCGACCAATAAACTACTAAAGCCATTGCGCTGGGAGTGAGGGTAATTGAGGGTGAAAATTCGAGTTTGCAACGTGGGTGCGTAAACAGTGATACGTCTGCCCTCGATCTTGAAGTAATAGCCATACACATCGCGGATAGCCTCTAGGGCCTCCAACACAGTCACGCCACGCAGCGTCATCGAAACATTGCCGGCCACATCAGGATGCAACAGCATGTTGTAGTGAGTATCCGTCACAATAGCCAAAAACACCTCACGCGCTGGGCCGTTCTTTACCAGCAGATCAAGTTTTGGCTCTGGCGGCTGCTGCACCACAGGAGGTAAGCGTTCTGCCAACTCGTAAAAGGGCGCAGTGGCTAGCTTGGTTGCCATTGCAGGTTGCAAAGAAGCTCGAATCGCCTCACCCGCATCAGGTGTGCGCAGCGGCCGATCAGCCGCGCACCCAGCCAGTAAACCTAAGCTCACCATCATATAAAGAATTGATGTTACGAAAGAACGCGCTAGAGCAACTGGCCCTTTTGGTGTGTAGTTGTTCATTTTAGGGCCTTTTCGAGTCATTTTAATACACATCATAGGTCAACATTGGCGCAAGGAGTGGTCGTTGATGATAGCGTGAAAGAACTGCCGCCACAGTAAGTATCTGCTGTGGGCAGTTCCACTATGCGCCGCTGTATGCTGGGAAACAGAGATACTTTGCGCAATATACCACCTTCGCTCAACCAGATTTCAGTTTCAGTAATACGGACAATCAGCACAGGGCCAACTTTATCCCCTGGGGCATACAACAAGGTGTCAATCACTACATGTGGCTGGCCGTTACGCACGATAATAGTCATAGCACCAGACTCTATTCCTATTGGGGTTTTAACCTGTTCAGAACTGGTAAGTGGCCTCTGTGAAGGCGTCGGCGGCAACGTAGGGTCGCGTTGGCTGTGAGCAATAACTGGACTGGCAGAAAATAATAATGAAAGGACCAAGAACCAGACCAGCGCCAGCCTCGGAACCATGCTTAGTATGTAAGTAGTCATTTTGCATACTTCCCAACCACAAACAACTGCAGTGTCAACTCTGTGGGCGGGTTCTCACTTATAAGTTTCATGCTGCCCCAACGTACATGGGGTAATGCCTTTTCTAGTGTCTGCACATATTGCGTTAACTCGGCGTAAGGTCCAGACACTGTCAACTCCACATTTTGCTGTGTTAACCCTCTAGACAGCTCAGCCACCGTTTGAGTAGTGTCATCCACGGTCATTTTCGGAGTAACCATGGATGTGCGCAGCAATTTCAAACCTTCGTGCTGACGTAATAAATGAACCAGTACCTGCGCCAGTGGCAGTGGTGCGTCATCCACCACCAACGATACGCCAGAGATAGTGCGGTTCACCATATCCAGACTAAGTTTGACCGCAGCGATTTCATCACGCATTATTTTCTGTGTGTCCACAGGGGCTGCAAGGGACTCGAACTCAGCACGCGTAAGCTGTAATTCAGTGCTTTGCTTATCAAAGCGGTGTTGCAGTTCCTTGTGCGCCGCCTGTGCTGGAGACACCCAGAGCACATCAACTAAGAGCACACAGAGGCTAATAACGGATAAAAATAAAAGAATTCGCTCACGCAGGCTCAATGCATTAAGGCGAACAAATACAAGTTTACGTCCAGTGACCCATCTACGTTTCATAGTTTGGCCTGCGCTGTGGCTGAAGGCAGGGTCATCAGGCTACGCACACTGAATGACCACGTTGGCCGTGGTTTACCACCTACTGCTTCCAGCATTGAGGAGCTGGCGTTGTCAACATTAACGGTGGTAAAGCTTTGTACTTCAAGAAGAGGACTCGCGGCAAGTATGGCAACCCATTTGCTAAGAGCTGCAGGTTCAAGCGTAAAACCGGTGAGTGTAAATTGCGTTTCATCCGACGTCACCTTCGTCACCCAAACCTTTGTAGGAATACTCTGGGCTATTAGCTGCAACCGGGCCGAATGCCCCCAACCCGGACGAAGCAGGCCACGTTGCAACTCTTGTGCTAATGTTTCGCGTTGCAGCAACTCGGTGCGGCTATCCTCAAGCTCTTGCTCCAAGGCAGGGCTGGGCTGGCCATCCGCTTTATTTTGAGCTATAGCTGCTTGTAAGCTTTCAAACTCAATCGATTGCGTTGCCAAAGACTTTGTTAAATCTTCGCTAACAACATTTAGACTCCACACCCAATAAGTACTCCCGCAGCCAACCAACACTGCGAGGACGGCCAGAGTTTGCAACATAGTTTTAACTGAAGAGTAATTGTTATGTGATAACTTAATATCCTCTAAAAGATTGATTTTCTGCGGTAGGTCAGTTGATGACGCTTGGATCAGCGTTCC
>Ga0209384_1001899_pt1 | contig 10339 bp, 8 predicted proteins | sample CoawatmetaG05DNA_FD_187511 | JGI IMG/M metagenome (GOLD analysis project Ga0209384, IMG submission 187511) | Marine microbial communities from the West Antarctic Peninsula - Coastal water metaG058-DNA (SPAdes) (version 2) | ecosystem: Environmental > Aquatic > Marine > Coastal ... | reverse complement strand
TCATACCCTGACAATCTAGATTTTGCTAAAGCCGGACCCTTACTCAAAGAACTATTGAATAAATAATGAAATACCCAAAAGAGTATTTAGACGAAATTAAAACTCGTTTAAAGGTTTCGACAGTTGTATCAAAGTCTGTCAGTCTAAAAAAAAGAGGCAAAGAATTTGTAGGCTTATCACCCTTTAAAACTGAAAAAACACCTTCATTTACAGTTAACGATGAAAAAGAATTTTATCATTGTTTTGCAACATCAGAGCATGGGAATATTTTTGATTTTGTAATGAAAACTCAAAATTTGAAATTTGGAGAAGCAGTAAAATCACTGGCAAACCTTGCAGGTATGAGACCTTATACATTCTCAAAGCAAGATGAAGAGCGTGAAAAAAATTGGCAAGAGTATTGCTCAATCTATAATCAATATGTTCAATTTTATCACGATGAAATTTTAAAAAATGAAAGTTTAACTGTTGCGAGAGATTATTTAAAAAAAAGAAACCTCAGTAAAAATGAAGTCAAAAATTTCAAAATTGGATTTGTTGAGAGAAATCCTAATTTTTACGAAAAATTAAAAGACGAATTTAGTGAAAAAGTTCTAATTGAAAGTGGTCTTTTTTATTTAGATGAAAAAAAGAATACATACGTTGAAAGATTTCGAGATAGAATAATATTTCCAATTAATAATATTTCAGGCCAGCCTATAGGATTGGGAGGAAGAACTATCCAAGAAAATAGTTATTCAGCAAAATATATTAATTCTCCTGAAACCCCTTTTTTTAAAAAGGGTTCTAATTTATATAATCTGGACTTAGCTAGAAGACTGTCAAATAAAATAGATCATGTATATTTAGTTGAAGGATATATGGATGTAGTCGGTTTAAGTAAAAATGGAATTGAAAATGTTGTAGCAAATCTTGGAACCTCGTTAACGGATAGACAAATTTTAATGCTCAACCAATTCTTTGAAGATATAATTATCTGTTTTGATGGTGATGAGAGTGGATACAAAGCAGCACTTAGAGCAGCAGAAAATTCAATTAAAGAGCTACAACCAGAAAAACAAATTTCGTTTCTTTTTTTACCAGATGGAGAAGATCCTGATAGCTATGCAAATAAAAATGGTAAAGCAAACTTTATAGACTTTACCAAACAAGCAAAAATTTCAATTCATCAGTTTATATTTAACCATTATAAACAGCAAACTGACAATAATCCTTCGTCAATGGCTATTTTTGAAAAAAAATTAAGAGCTATTGCTGCAACTATAAAAGATGATTTTATAAAAAAATATGTACTAGAGTTTTTTTTGGAGAAAATTTCATCTTTAACTCCACATAGCAACATAGGAAAAAAAAATTTTTATACTAAAAAGGTTAAATCATTGCAGTCTACTCAAAAACACTTTAACGAAAGTAAATTGTTGAGTGGTGTAGAGCTAAAAGAGTTTTCATTACTCTATTTGATAATGAATAACTTAGATTTATTCCAAGAAAATATTCATATGATTGAAAATATAAAGCTATTTAGCGAAGAAAATATATTAATTCTTGAAACTTTGATAACCAAACTAAAGAGTGGAGAAAAACTTACCTTAGATCAAATTCCAATCGACCCTCAATTAACTGAAAAAATTTTTAAATTTGCTTCGATAAAACATATTTTGAATAATCATCAAAATGGCCATAATAAAATTTTTGAATTACTAGAGGAGGTTTCTAGAGACCTTAAAAACTACGATTTAGTGTTTAGACTTGAAGAGCTTGAATCAAAGTTTTCTAAAGATTTAAGTGAAAGTACATTTAATGAAATAAGAGAGCTAAAAAAGCAAAAAAACATCAATTAAATCCTTCAAAAAATACGTGGATTTTTCTCAAATTGCGCTTATATAAGTCATCTCAAATATACTATTGTGGAAAGAATAATTACAAAATCATTTGCTAGACTTATGGGTCGTGGAACCCATAGAGGATTTGTAACTTTTGATGAGTTGAATAAATCATTAGGAAAAAGAAATCTTTCAGACGAAAATTTAGAACAAGCGTTTATGCATATTCTAGATGAGAATGTTGCATTAGTAGAAAAAAAATCAGATTTTAAAATATTAAAAAAAAAAGAAAACCCATCTAAAGAACTAGGAAAAGCCATTGAAAAAAGTGATGATCCAATAAGAATGTATCTTCGTGAAATGGGTGGAGTTGAACTTTTATCGCGTGAAGGCGAAATCGCTATTGCAAAAAGAATTGAAGCTGGAAAAGATGTAATGTTAATTGCATTGGCGCAGAGTCCCATTACTGCAGAGCAATTTTCTGAGTGGAATGAACAATTATATAAAGATGAAATTTTAATTAGAGAGATTATAGATATTGACACCAATTATATGGAAGATGAGTCTACAGGTCCTAGTGCAAAACAAAAAAATGCTGGAGAAACTGACAAAAGTGAAAACTCTAGTGATGATGGTGAGGATGATTTTAACCCTACACTGGCTGCAATGGAAACAGAGATAAAACCAAAAATTTTAAAAACTGTTAACAATTTAACAAAAGAATATAATAAATTAATTAAATACCAAAAAGAAAAATTAAATTGTATTTTAAATTCGGAGAAATTTACTTCAGCAAAAGAAAAAGGGTATGAAAAAATTGTAGCAGATATTTTAGAAAATATTAAATCACTTCAATTGTCTCCTTCAGTTCTAGAGTCTTTGGTTCAAAAACATTACGTAGAAAATAAAAAAATAATCTCTTTAGAAGGCAATCTCCTGAGATTAGCCATGGATCACAAAATACCTCGACATGAATTTATTAAATTTTATATAGGCAATGAAATCAATCCTAACCTAAAGTCTTTTTTAGATACAAATTTGATATGGAAACAGTTTTTTATTAAAAATAAAGAAGAATTTAAAAATATTAAAGAAAGACTTATAGAAACAAGTCATAAGCTTGGAATTTCAGTAACTGATTTTAAAAAATTAGTTAGTAGAGTTCAAAAGGGTGAAAAAGAGTCAAGAATAGCAAAAAAAGAAATGGTAGAGGCTAATTTAAGATTGGTAATCTCAATCGCTAAAAAATATACTAATAGAGGTCTTCAATTTCTTGACTTAATTCAAGAAGGAAATATCGGACTGATGAAAGCAGTTGATAAATTTGAATATAGAAGAGGGTATAAGTTTTCAACTTATGCTACTTGGTGGATTAGACAGGCTATTACAAGATCAATTGCCGACCAAGCGAGAACAATTAGAATTCCAGTGCATATGATTGAAACAATAAATAAAATTGTTAGAACTCAAAGATTAATTTTGAGTGAATTTGGCAGAGAAGCAACACCAGAAGAACTAGCTCAAAAATTAAGAATGCCTTTGGATAAGGTTAGAAAGGTATTAAAAATTTCTAAAGAGCCAGTTTCACTTGAAAAACCAGTAGGTGACGAAGATGATAGCAGTCTAGGAGATTTTATTGAAGATACAAAAGCTTTAGCTCCACTAGAACAAGCGATTAAATCAAATTTAGGAGAGGCAACTACTAAAATTTTATCAACATTGACACCAAGAGAAGAAAGAGTACTAAGGATGAGGTTTGGTGTTGGAATGAATACAGACCACACTCTTGAAGAAGTGGGTCTACAATTTTCAGTTACAAGAGAGCGTATCAGACAGATAGAAGCAAAGGCCCTTAGAAAATTAAAACACCCAAGTAGATCTAAACAATTAAAAAGCTTTCTGGAAAGCTAAAGTTTAATGGGCCGTTAGCTCAATAGTAGAGTACTGCATTGACATTGCAGGGGTAGTTGGAGCGTAACCAACACGGCCCACCAATATTAATATTACCTATTGTATAACTTATTTAAGGGTTTAAAATTATTTAAATCAAATCAAAATTGTGAATATATTACACATAGATTATGAATGTAGCAAAAGTAATAGCAACCTGTTTTACGAAAAGAACATTGAGGTTAAAATCTTCTTTAGTTGGAGATCCACTGGGTTATTTTGGTCATAGTCAAGTTTTGAGGTCACCAGAAGATGTCGTTGATCTGATTAAATATAATATTTCTTTAGAAAAAAAAACAAATCCAGGTATCTCAAAAAGAGATTTAATTATTGTTAATAATGATGTTGGTTATAAAAATGGTAACAACTTTTTAAGAGAAATTTCAGGATTGAAAATTCCTTATGGTAAAATAATCACGTGTAATAGAAAAAATATTGGAATGAGTTTTGGAGCATATGATTATGCTTTTAGGAAATTTAAAGATAAATATGATTATTTTTTGTTTACAGAAGATGACACTTTAATTGCAAAAAAAAATTATTTTAAAATTGGAATAGACATATTTAATTCATATAAAAAAGCAGGTTTTTTAGCTTACATACATAGCACAAAAGTGGATAAGATGTATTATAAGCCATTAAACCTAAATAGAAAAAATGCTATTAGTGCACATGGTGCAACAGGGTTATCAAGCACAGAAATTTTAAAGAAAGTTTTTAAAAAATATGGAAAATTACCACACTACAAAGGAAATAATTATCAAAAATGTATTACTTATGGTGAGGTTAGCTTTCCAAACTCATTTATAAAAATAGGATATAAGATAATTGATTTGCCAAAAGGTTTAGTCTTGACAATCCCTGCTTACGATTTAATGACCAAAAAAAAATACAAAAAGTGGCCAAGTAATATAGAAATTTTTTATTATTATTTTAAACGTACTATTTATAAAATTTTTTCAATTAGCTCTCTGACTTTAAGCCTCTATCTAAAAATACTTAGTAGCGCTAAAAATATGATAGCGCCTAATAATTAATGGGCTTTTGTATTTTATTTTGTATTATTGAAAAAAATTGATATATGATCATCGTATTTTTTAACTAACTTATAAATATAACAAAATTAGCAAATAGTAGAATAATGAATCAACTTTCTTTTGACACTATTAATAAAAGATTAAAATCAATTCTTTTCACATTTATTGGTAGTTTAAAAAAAGAAATTTCTAATACTTTAAAAAAGTTGGCAGATTCAAGATAACAATATGACTATATTAATTATCAGAATAAATAAATTAATCACCCTATTATTTTAAATGCAAGATCTTGCTTTGATTCTCTTAGTTAATGGAAAAGAAGATTTTACAAAAAGATGGCTTAAATATATGTCAAAAATTGAATTTAAGCACAAGATAGTAATTGGCAATGGTAATAAAAAAAGCAACCTACTTATAAAAGAACTTATCAATAAAAAAATTTATTCTAATCTTAATATTGAATATCATTCATATAATAATAAGAACTATAAAGATTATTATTTTATGATGTATGACGTTGTAAAAAAACAAAAAGAAACTAGATATATTAAGTTTTGTGATAACGATGACTTTATCCTTCCAAATCAACTAGAGAACCTACTTGATTTAGTTAAAAAAGACAGAAAACTAGTATCTGTTGGGGATAGAGATTTGTGGTTTTCTTTAATTGGAAGCAATCTTTATAATAAATATATTTATTTTTTCCCTGATAATTTTTATAGATCAGTTGAAAACTTCAATACTCAAAATATAAAATCAGTTTTTACTAATTTTCAGGAATCTTTTTACAACATTTTTACAAAAAAATACATTTTACAAATCTTGAAAGAAATTCATCAAATAAACTTTTCAGACCTTGAGATAAGAGACTTTTATCTAAAATTAAGAATTATGATGTTTGGAAAAACAAAATTTTATAACCAAGTAAGTTATGTAAGACAGCATGGTGTTTCCCAAACTTCATCAAATTTTTTATATACAAGAAGCTTTATTCATAAAGATATATCAGGTGATATTGAAAAATTAAAAAAAAATATTTTTAAAAAAATTAAAAAAAGTAGCTCTAATAAAGATATGATAATAAATGAAATTGAGAATGGTTACGTTTCTTATTTGAATATTGTAATTCTACATAATTTAAGACAATTTAATCATAAAAAATTATTTATATTTAAAAAATTTTTACAAGATAAGTTTAAAATTATTTATATTACAATTAGAAAAGTACAATATCTTAAAATAAATTTATTACTTAAAAAAAACTATTTTAAAAACTATTTATCATTTAGAAAAGAACTTCAACTTGTTAAAAAATTTTTAAAAGATTAAAAGTAAATCTCTATTTTTAGTTGTGAAATTCTCATTAAAATTTTTATTAAATATTTTACTCTTGGACCCAAGCAAATCTGGAAAATACAAATATCAATTAAGTGTGATTAGACTCAACAGTTATTTAAAGATTAACTAATTTCTATTTCTATTAAAATGTATGTCACCATTTATGTAATATTTCTTGCACACCTTCACTAAATTTGTTTCCTGTAATATATCTTTATAAACTGAGAGCATATTTAAGAAGTTTGTACATCTCTCCGTGCAAAAGTCTTTTCATACTGATACTTCCAAGTTAACTGAGCTATTTGAAGTACTTATTTTACGTAATTGTGCAGGCCACGGATAGCTTAAGAATTTATTTCACAAAATATCAAAGGATGGATATTTAATAGTTGATGTTTATAATAATTTGCCAGAATGTAATCGAGCTGTAACAGATTTTAGCAGTGAATATTCAATCAAAAATGTGATAAAACAAGTTGATTGGACAGCCATTTATTAGAGAGTTTAATAAAAAACTTTATAACAATATTAATTATTAAATTTTGAATAATATTTGTTCTCTTGAAAGACCTTAAAAAGTATTGTAATTACTGAGTTTGTTAACAGGGCCTGTAGCTCAGTTGGTTAGAGCAGTACACTCATAATGTATTGGTCCCAGGTTCGAGTCCTGGCGGGCCCACCATATATAAAATGACATCCTATGTATTCATGCTACTTTTAAATTATGATAATTAAGAGAGGTTCAGTCAAGTTAGCCAACGTGGTGTTTGTGTTAGGAATACTATTCTCAACTCTAATAATGATCTATGCAATCTATAGAATAAATAATCCAATATATTCTTTTTATTTAAAAGAATTTGCTGATTACCCATCAGTAAACAAAGCAGGACAATTACAGTACTATATTTTTAGTTTGTGTAGTGGAATTTCTGCTATTTTGTTTTATCTTGGTTTTAGATGGTTAAGTGATAATCTAAAAGTAAATTTATCAATTTCCATCGTATTAACTATTATATTAACCTATTCCTTTGAGTTTTATTTAGAGTATCCAAAAATAAAACAAAGAGTGGGAGTTCCTTATGATATGAGATCTTCAATCTCAGTTCTTAATGATTTAAAGGATTCTGGAGTTATAGCATATAACAATATTTATCCCAATCAACTTATAGAATCTAATGGGCTGGAAACTAATAAAGGAAGAATTTATCCATTAGGAGGAATTTCTAATATAACTATTAGTGGAAAAAATGAGTCAGGTTATTATCCAATCATTGAAACTGATGAACATGGTTTTAATAATCCAGAAGGACTATATAAAAAAAATAAAGTTGATATTTTATTACTTGGCGATTCTTTTACTGAAGGAGAAACAGTTTATTCTGATGAAAATATAGGTGCAGTTTTAAGAGAGTCGGATTTAAATGTTATAAGTATTGGCAAAGGAGGCAATGGCCCATTACTAGAATTATCTGGACTAAAAGAGTATGGAGAACCATTGGAACCAAATATTGTTTTGTGGATATATTATCAAAATGATTTTAATAATCTTAGCGAAAGTATTAATTCATCATTTTTAAAAAAATATTTATATGATGAAAATTTTTCACAAAACTTAATAGCACGACAAGATGAAATTGATAAAGTGTTAATAAATTATATTCAAAGAAAATTAAACTTAAGAGATCAAAAAAAATTAGAAAAAAAATTAACAGAATTAGTAAAGAAAGAGAGACTTGCTTATAATGCATTAATTAGAATAACAAAACTTACTAATCTTAGAACAAGATTTAAACAAATACTGTCTCCACCTCATAATAGAATAGTAATAAAAGATGAAGAACTAAAAGTTTTTAAACATATATTAAAAAGATCGAAAAATATGGTAACAGGATGGGGAGGAAAATTATATTTTGTTTATTTGCCAATGGTATCTATTAAAGACGACAACCGAGAATTAATTTTGCATACAGTAAATGAGCTAAATATTCCAATAATTGACTTATATAATGAAATGATGATCTCTCATGATGATCCGATTTCGTTTTTACCCTTTAGATCACACAATCATTATAATGCTAAGGGGTACCACTATATTTCAAAGACAATTATAAAAAAAATAAATTTTTAGATAATTATGGATGTGATTAAAAAAGAGAATTTATTAATTAATAGACAACTTGATTTGTACACTTCTATTTTCCTAATTTTCTGTCGGCACTGTGTATGAGATTGTGTAAAAGGAACTATAAGAATGCGATTAGTAAAGTACTATAATGTTAATAAGGGTTCATTCAGTACACTCATAATGTATTGGTCCCAGGTTCGAGTCCTGGCGGGCCCACCAAAATTATTTTTATTTGATTATTTAATAAACTTTTTTAAAGCGGCAAAAAGAAAATTAATATCTCCATCATTACTTTGAATTATAGAAGAGAATTCTTCTTTCTGAGTTCTTGCAAGACTTAAACCTTCAATGATCAAATCTCTGATTAAAGGATTTTCTAAATTTTTGGTATAAATTCTCCAATCTATTTTAACTTCTGGTCTCTGTTCAGTTGAAATCAAAATACTAGAAACCATTGTATAATTTTTATTTAACTTTTTTTTAGATACTACTTCTATCTCTGGATTTGAATATTCGGCCAATCTACTAGCAAAGCTTTTTAGGAAGTATTGCTCAAAAAGAGTTTCATATTGTTTTATTTGGTTTTCATTAATATTTTTTCTATAAGCACCCAAAGTGTAGAAACCAATACCCCTTATATCAACTGTCTCACTTGCAATCTCCTTAAGTTTATCTATTTTTTCTTTTTTAGAAAATTTACCACTTAAAACTTCTGACGCTCTATTTACTGTTGACTGAACAAAAACATCAGACTCGATTGAGTAAGAATGATTAGTATTTAATATACTAATTATTAATACGAAAAATAATGGTAAAAGCTTTTTTGATCTCATTATAATTTTTAATTTATTGAGTTTCTATTTCTTCCCAGTCTGCATCATAAATTATTTCAAGAGTTTTATTTGAATTTGAGTTTTTAATTTTTTGCTTTCTATCTTGAAGATATAAACTTCTAACTGAAGCATAAAAATCCATAGAATTGCTTTCTAAGTTATCTAGAGTTTCTAAATTTTTTGCTCTAAAGTCTACTCCTGTTAAAAATTTTGTTATGAGATAATCAGAGTCGTTTAAATAATTATTGTTGCCTCCAACAGAAGTATTATAATAAGGGTCTCCACCTAATGCATTTACAAATGAACCCGTAGTATCCCTGACAGTCGAAGGTCCCAAAACTGGTAATACTAAATAACAACCTGCACCTACCCCCCAAACGCCAAGCGTTTGTCCATAATCTTCTTTTTCATATTCAGAAAAACCAATTTTTTCTGCCACATTAACTACCCCAAGAATTCCAATAGTTGTATTTATAATAAATCTTCCAGTGTTTACTCCTGCAGTTTTAAATTCTCCCTGTAGGATATTATTTGGTATGGTCACAAGGGAAGATAGGTTTTTAAGTACATTACTCGTTCCCACTCTAATTTCTGAAGGTAAAATTCTGTAAGTTTTTGCAATTGGTTTAAAAATAGCTTTGTCTAGTCCTTGGTTTAATGAAAAAGTAGCTCTATTTAAGTTCTCAAAACAATCTTCAATAGGTTTTTCATTTTTTTTAGATAAATTATTTTCACCATCTGTGCCTGCGCTGACACTAGCTGAAAGCATGAAAGAAATTAGGAAGATTAATAAAAAATTTTTCATTATTATTTAATTGTATAATATATATAGTATTAAAGTAAATCTTGATTTAGCTTTAAATGTGACCCAAAAATGGCTTTAAAAACAATATTTAATTATTCTCCAAACTTTAATCTTAAAAAAAGAGTTACTAAGCAAATCAAATATATTATTTTTCATTATACGGGAATGAAGACAGAATCAGGAGCAATAAATAAACTTACTAATATTCAATCTAAGGTTAGTAGTCATTATTTAATTAAAAATAATGGAGAAATTGTAAAAATGGTACCTGATTTATACATCGCATGGCATGCGGGTAAATCTTCATGGAAAAACTATAAATCTTTAAATCTAAACTCTGTTGGAATTGAAATTACAAACCCTGGACATGAGTTTGGTTATAAAAAATTTTCTAAAAAACAAATTTCTTCTCTTTTAAAACTAAGTAA
>Ga0209384_1001898_pt1 | contig 10340 bp, 8 predicted proteins | sample CoawatmetaG05DNA_FD_187511 | JGI IMG/M metagenome (GOLD analysis project Ga0209384, IMG submission 187511) | Marine microbial communities from the West Antarctic Peninsula - Coastal water metaG058-DNA (SPAdes) (version 2) | ecosystem: Environmental > Aquatic > Marine > Coastal ... | reverse complement strand
TTATTCCGCACTGTCGTTAACATTACTCTGGGCGTTGGCATATCGCTTTACTCATAAAAAAATACTTTTATTATGCTGCCTGTTTCATCCGTTGTCGCTATTGATATTTATTATAGTGGGGGGGGGGCAACGAATGTATAGGCAATTTTTATTATTGTTTACTTTTTTTTTGCTTCTGTATTTTAACAATATGTTTGATATATTTACAATTTATTCTGCAGTGAGTTCTAATAACTCAATAGATGTAAATAATATTAATTTTAATATCATTTACTCAAAATCAACTGAATTAGTATTAGCTTTATTAATTCTAATTTTAATAAATAAAAAGTTAAAAGGTGTAGGAAAAAGTAACACTTATATTAATTATTCTGTCAATAAAATAATAATACTACCTTCGGTATTAATATTGTCGATAGTTATTATGGTAGTCATGATTCCTAAAAAAACTCCAATTAATTCTATAGTGTTTGACAATAAAAGTATCGTTTTAGATGCGGCTTGGTTTGGTACTGTTTATGGAGTTGAGTCTAGTGATTTAACTTACGCAAGGTATAATTAATGTTTAGTATTGTCATCCCAGTTTATAAAAATTATTCTGATTTGTTTAAAGCGATAAATAGTTGTAAATCTAATTTAATAAAAGAAATTATTATTGTAGATGACACTCCTAGAGAATTTCGAAAAGATTTTAGTATGGAAATTGAAGGTTGTGATATTTTTTTTATTTATAACTATTTTAATCGTGGCGTTACTTTCTCAAGGAATACAGGGTACTTCAAAAGCACCCAGCCATATATAATTTTTTTAGATAGTGATGATACCTTGATTGCGAGTAATTTATTACAAGCGAAGAAGTATATCGATGGTAATGGTTTAGATGTTGCTTTTTTTAATACAACAACAAAAGGTTTGAAGAATTCAGACCAAGGGGTTTCTATTGAAGGCGGGTGGAAACTGCTGTTTGATATGGCAAATTCAGGTGAGCGATTGGTTGTGGTTAAGAATACGCGATTAAAACCGTTTTATGGTTTTTTACGTGGGCATGAACTGGCCGGTTTATTTCGTGTTGCAAAAAATAACAACTTTAATCTGGGGTGGTCAGCACTTGTTTTGAGAGAGTATAACAATGAAAATACTGAATCCCTAAGTCAATTACGGCTGACGAAGGAACGCAGCGCTCTGATTGCTCTAGGTCACTATAGCATTGCTAGTAAATTATCGTTTTTTAAACAATTTAAATTAACTACTTTATATTTTCTTAAAGGTTTGTATTATGACATTAACTCGCGTTTTTTTACTTGATCCTCACTATACGGATGAAGTTTATACGCCAGTTCGATTTTCTATTAAAAAAAGAAGAGGACTACATAAGTATAGTTATTATTCGGATGTTTGTAATGTGTCCGGTTATAGTAATGTGGTTTTTAGTGATGGTATTTCTGGTGTGATACCTAATTATATATTCGAAAAATTACCTTTAATTATTAGAAAATTAATAAATAATATTGAAGTTTTATTTTGGTCAAAATTAAATAGAATTAATATTTTAAAGCAGTCACCTATTAAAGGTGATGCTGTTATTGTTTTTGCTAGAAATTTGAGTTTTAAAGTTGATTTAGAAGTGAATAGGTTGAGGTCTATAGGGGTAAGGATTGTTTGGGCAACTAGCCACTTTCACTTAAGTTATGAAAATAGAAAAGCAGTGAGTTTAGGTGACTTAGTCTTAATAGATAATGAATTAGCTGGAAATGTTAACTTTGGTACAGAAACAATCGTAATGCCGCCTGTTATTAAAGAAAAATTTAAAATAATACCACCATCAGATAAAATATCTAATATAAAAAGAGATTGTCGAATAATCTGTTGTGGCACAGTTCATCTGTATAAAAATTCGTTCACCGGTAGTGTTAAACACGGGTCGGTGTTTACCATGCACCCTAGTCGGTGCAATCTGCTTCTAGCGGATAGCAATATTTTGGTTAAAAACTTTTCTGTCATTGACGATGGTGTAACACTTTATAGCGCTCAGCGTGATTACATGAATACAGATTTGACATCACTATATAATATGTTTCGTTTTGCATTTATTGGATCTGAAGCCTCAGGAATAGCCGCGGTAGGTGTTTATGAGGCGATGGCTTGTGGTTGCGAAGTGTTTATTGAAAGGAATGTAGGTTTAGTAATAGGTTTGAAGGATGGAGTCACCGCTTGGTTTTTTGACGGGGACTTTGGTTCGATGAATAAAAGGTATCAGGAGGTTTTAGCGTCAGGTGAGGTTTTAGATTCATTATCCATGCAGCGTATAGTTCAAAGTCGCCGAGAAATTGACTTGATTTCTTCACTAAAAAAAGAGTTATCCCTAATATGTATCTGAGTTTTTCAGAAGACACTTGGAGTGCTTATGCTCTTGAATAAGGCGAGATTAATTTATATTTTATTAGCCATTTTATCTCTTACCACATCCTTTTTTGTTATTGCATTTGGCTTGAAATTTATTGGTGATGGAGGGTTGTATGCGCTACATCTTCAAGCTTTGGTTGTTTTGTCTAGTGCAGGGTTATTAGATTATCTATATATTAATCGACTAGAGCGTTTGGCTGTATCTCGTTATAAAATGGCAAAAAAAATACTTGATAGAAATATTTTTTTTATTTTTATTCCAATTATTATTATGATTGTTTTTTGGGGGAATATTTTTTTTTACTTTTCTTGTTTAGCCTTGATTCGTCACTTTCTTAACCTGAGAAGGGGCGTTGAGGTTATTAACGGGAATTTGAACTTATCCTATCTATCCTATTTAGGTCAGATAGGTAGGAACTTAATGGTTTTTATTCCAGGTCTTGATGACAATTCATATTTTTTTATATTTGTATTGTCATTTTCTTTCGAATTTATGTATGTTTTTTTTAATAAGGTTTCTGTTTGTGGAGTTAACTATAGAATTAAAATCAAAGTAAGATTAATAAAATCAAATAGTTTTCTATATCGTTTTTTTTATATCATTAATGATGTTTTGTTTCGTATTGTTTTTCCGAGTTTAATGCTTTCCAAGGATGCCGAGCAGTACCTATATTTAGTTAATATGCTTCTTCTTCCAGTTGCTGGTTATTCCTTGGTAGGGGCGCTGGTTCATGCTCATATTCTTAGGGGCAAAATAAGGCCTAGTCTTAAAATTTTGTCGATTCTCTGTTTTGCATCAGTCTCCTCATTATTTGTTGTTTATACTATAGTAGGTGTAAATTTAGAGCCTCCATTATTAATATTATTCTCACTTGTTGCTTCATTAAAGTTTATTGATCAGGTGTTAATTTCTTATCAAGTATCGGTAGGTAATTTCAAATTACTTAAGCTGGTGTTCCTTACAGGTTTTATATTATCTATGCTGTTTTTGTCCATATCGTTTTTAGTTGATGTAAAACCATTAGTTTTTGTATTGGTGTCTATGGTATTAGGATCTTCGTTGTTATTTTTGTCTGGTTACAGGCCTAAAGAAAAAATTAAAGGGCTCATCGAATGAAAGTCATTGTGCTTGGGGCGCTTCCTTCTTCTCTCTTAAATTTTAGGGGAGCTTTGTTGCAGAGGCTAACGGATTATGGAAATGATGTTATTGCTGTAGCTTCAGGGGCGACAAAAGAAGAAATAAGTATTTTAGAGCTTAAGGGTATTAAATATATTGATTGTCCTATTGATAGGAATGGATTAAATCCAGTCCTAGACATTAAAACATTTTTTCGATTAATCCATATATTCCGTAAAGAAAAGCCAGATATGGTTTTTGCGTATACAATAAAACCTGTTATATGGGGTGGGATTGCTGCGAGATTTTGTAATATTAATGGTTATTATGCGTTGATAACGGGACTTGGGTTCGCGTTTCAAGACGGGAGTGTAAAACGAAATATATTGACAGAATTAGTTAAAAAATTATATTCTTTCGCACTAAGAAGTGCGAAAGGTGTTGTGTTTCAAAACACTGATAATTTGAACGTTTTTCTTAAAAATAAGCTTGTTGATAGTGCTAAATGTCATATTGTGAATGGATCAGGGGTTGACTTAACCTACTATAATCAAAAGCCACTAAGTTTTAAGCCAAGATTTTTATTGATTGCACGGCTCTTGGTCGAAAAAGGAATTCGTGAATATGCCAAAGCAGCAGTAATTGTTAAAAAACGCTATCCTGATGCAATATTTGAATTACTTGGTCCAGAGGATCCTTCTCAAGATGCTATCTCCCTTGTTGAGGTCCTCAGTTGGGTTGACGAAGGTATAATATTATACTCAGGATCGACTAATGATGTTAGGCCATACCTAGAGTTGTGCAATATATTTGTATTACCTTCATATCATGAAGGGATGCCAAGAACTGTACTTGAAGCGATGGCTATTGGTCGCCCTATTCTTACGACAGATGTACCTGGATGTAGGGAAACCGTTGTTAATGGTGAGAATGGGTTTTTAGTCGAAAAACAAAATGTTAATCAATTAGTTGAGAAAATGATTTGGTTTATTGAGCATAAAGATCAGTGGGTAAATATGTCTGATAAGAGTAGGGCGTTGGCTGTCAATCGTTTCGATGTCCATAAAGTTAATGATGATTTATTAAATATAATGGGATTAAGAAATGAGAGAAATTTGTAAGCGATTATTTGATATTATTGTTTCTCTGTCTTCCTTAATTATAATGATGCCAATACTTATTATTGTTGCTCGTAACATATCTAAAAAATTAGGTTCACCCATTTTTTTCAAGCAGGAGCGACCAGGGCTGCGTGGAAAAATATTTGAAATGGTGAAGTTTCGAACTATGCGAGTTTCAGTTGATGTTGATGGGAAGGTATTACCTGACTCAGAGCGCATGACCCCTTTTGGAGGTTTTTTACGCTCTAGCAGTTTGGATGAATTGCCAGGCTTGTGGAATGTATTAAAAGGGGATATGAGTTTAGTCGGTCCGCGCCCGCTATTGGTTGAGTACCTTCCATTATACTCTGACGATCAAGCACGCCGTCATGAGGTTAAACCGGGAATTACTGGCTGGGCGCAAATCAATGGCCGTAATGCAATCAGTTGGGAAGATAAGTTTAAGCTTGATATATGGTATGTTGATAATGGTTCATTTTGGCTGGATATTAAAATTATGCTACTAACGGTTAAAAAAGTATTCGTACGTGATGGTATTAGTGTCGATGGTGAGGCTACTATGACTAAGTTTACTGGTAAAGCAGAGTAATCGGCATCGATTTTATAGGTTAATAGGTATCACATTGAAACGTTTGGCAATTTTGGGTGCTAGTGGGCATGGGAAGGTTGTAGCTGATACAGCTCAATTATCAGGCTGGGATGAGGTGGTATTTTTTGATGATGCTTGGCCTGAATGTTCTGTAAATTCTGCTTGGCCCGTACTTGGAAAAACTATTGATCTATTAGCTTGTTTAGGCCAGTTTGAAGGCGTAGTTGTGGCTATTGGTGATAACGCTATACGTCTTAAAAAACTCATTATGCTTCGTGAGAATGGAGCAATTCTACCTTCTATCGTACATCCTCAAGCAGTTGTTAGTCGTTACGCACATATTGATGTAGGCAGTGTTGTATTTGCAGGTGTTGTTATTAATGCAGATGCTCGTATCGGTATGGGGGCGATATTAAATACTGGTTGTAGTGTTGATCATGATTGTTTACTTGCTGATGCTGTACATATTAGTCCCGGCGCTCGCTTGGCTGGCGGCGTAAATGTAGATCAATGTGTTTGGGTTGGAATGGGTGCTGTAGTTAAGCAGTTATTAACGGTGGGTGCTTATTCTATTGTAGGTGCAGGTGCTGTTGTTGTGAAAAATGTGCTTGAAAACACAGTAGTTAAAGGTGTTCCAGCCAAATAATATTTTGATAGGTAATTTAGTGTGCTAAATACTCCATTTTCTCCTTGGCCTTCTTTTAGTGAAGAAGAGGCCTATGCTGTTCGTGATGTGATTTTATCGAACAAGGTAAATTACTGGACGGGCCAAGAAGGTCGTGAATTTGAAAAAGAGTTTGCTGCTTGGGCTGACTCTAAATGTGCCATTGCTTTAGGCAATGGCACGCTGGCATTAGATCTGGCGTTGAAAGCATTGGGAGTTGGCGCAGGTGACGAGGTTATAGTTACTCCTAGAACATTTTTAGCTTCTGTTTCTAGTGTGGTAACTGCTGGAGCCACTCCAATATTCGCCGATGTAAATTTAAATTCTCAAAATATCGAAGCGGATGACATTGAGAAGGTCTTAACGGCTAATACTAAGGCTGTAATAGTTGTTCATTTGGCTGGTATGCCTGCTGATATGGACAGTATTATGGCACTTTCTAAAAAGCATGGTTTCTTTGTGATAGAAGATTGTGCTCAGGCTCATGGTGCTAAGTACAAAGGTCGTTCAGTGGGCTCGTTTGGTCATGTAGGGTGTTGGTCATTCTGCCAAGATAAAATTATGACCACGGGTGGTGAGGGCGGTATGGTAACCACTAATGATGAGTCTTTATGGAAGAAAATGTGGGCTTATAAAGATCATGGAAAGTCGTGGGACGCCATTTATAATAAAGAGCATCCGCCAGGATTTAGATGGCTGCATGAAAGTTTTGGCACAAACTGGCGCATGACTGAAATGCAGGCAGCTATTGGTCGTATACAATTAAAGAGAATCCCTGAATGGACTCGTAAGCGCCAACAGAATGGGGCGGCTATTGATGCAGCTGTTAAGGATTTACCGCTTGTTCGAACGGTTATTGTATCTGAAGGTGTAGAGCATGCTGAATATAAACATTATCTGTTTGTTGAGCCTGAGCATCTTAAAGAAGGCTGGGCTCGAGATCGTATCGTAGAAGAGATAAGCGCTTTAGGTGTGCCTTGCTTTCAGGGTAGTTGCTCAGAAGTTTATTTAGAAAAAGCGTTTGATGGTACGGGTTGGCGGCCTAATAATAGATTAACGAATGCAAAAGAGTTGGGCGAAACAAGCCTGATGTTTTTGGTTCATCCTACCCTTACAGAAGCCGAGATAGCCAAAACCTGCATGGTTATTAAATCAGTCGTCCAAGCATCGCAGGCTAGTTAGCACTCTTCTTATAAAACCTTTTTATTTTAACTAACAAAAGGAATTGTTATGTTTAAAATATTACACCACGGCGCTGTCGATGGCGTGACGGGTTTTTGTCATCAGCTACGTTTTTCTTCGGGTCATTAATGGATTTAGACTCTATTTATAGACAAGATGAATTTGCCCCCCCTGAAATTAATATCAGCTTGATAGAATACCTCCTAAACGTTTCTTTTCAGAAAATAGCTGTTTCATTTTATATTCCAGTGAGCCCATTTAATGCACAATATTTTTAAAGGCATCCTTGCGATACCCCGCCCAGCAAAACGCAGCATTCTCATTGCTGCAGATTCTGTATTGCTGATAGGCGCCCTTTGGCTATCGTTTTCACTACGCTTAGATAATTGGTACTGGCCCCGTGGAGGTGTGAATAACCCTATAGTATTGTTGGTGTTGTTTGCTCCTGTGTTTGCCGTGCCTGTGTTTGCTCACTTTGGGCTTTATAGAGCTATTATTCGGTACTTAGGCATGAGGGCTGTATGGTCCATTGTGAAGGCCGTTATGGTATATGCAGTACTATGGGGGTTGGTTGCCTTTTTAAGCGGTGTGCAGGGGGTGCCGCGGTCTGTTGTGCCAATTAATGCCATGGTGGCCGTGCTGGCTGTTGGTGGTTCTCGGATGTTTGCGCGTTGGTTGTTGCGTAAAATTGAAGATTCAGTTCGTATAAAGCAAGTGAGGGGTGGTGCTGGTGCTGACGCAGTGGTGTATCACCAAACGCGGGTAGTGATTTTTGGCGCAGGGGCTGCAGGCCGGCAATTGGCTGTTGGTTTGGGGCAAAGCCGTGAATGTATCTTATTGGCTTTTGTGGATGATGGCATAGAGCTACACGGACGAGACTTGATGGGTGTGCCCATTATATCTAAAGAAAAATTACCGGCTTTTGTGGTTAGTCATGAGGTGGATGACATATTACTAGCAATGCCATCCATTACTCGCAAGCAACGTAGTGTAATTATAGAACACCTGCGGCCTTTGAATGTACGTATTCGTACTTTGCCAGGGTTGATTGCAATGGCCCAAGGCAAAGCTGATTATGCAGATCTACACGATTTGGATATCAACGATTTGTTGGCACGGGAACCGGCAGAACCAGACGAAGTAATGCTACAAGAACAAGTCACCGGAAAAACCGTTATGGTGACTGGCGCAGGCGGCAGTATTGGTAGTGAGCTTTGTAGACAAATATTGCAGCGTAAACCAAAGGTGTTGTTATTATTTGAGCTAAGCGAATTTTCGCTCTATACCTTGCACAATGAATTGCTAGATACTCTTCATTACCTTACCAATGAACAGCGTAATAACGGTGCTGTTGGGCTAGTGCCCACTATAATACCGTTACTGGGGTCAGTGGCAGATGAAAACCGTGTAAGCGACGTTATATTAGCGTGGAACCCAAACATTATTTACCATGCCGCTGCGGTAAAGCATGTGCCTATTGTTGAACACAATATAGCCGAATGTGTAAAAAATAATGTGTTAGGCACCTTGGTGATGGCTAAAGTGGCTATAGAGCGGCAGGTAGGGCGCTTTATACTGGTTAGCACTGATAAAGCGGTTAACCCTACTAATGCCATGGGTGCTAGTAAGCGTTGCTGTGAGCTGATTTTACAAGCCTTGGCTGCGGAACAAAATCCTTCATTCGAACCTATGTGGGATGGCAAGCCTTCTGCACAAGTTGCCCGTACCACTCAATTGGCCATGGTTCGTTTTGGCAATGTATTAGGTTCTTCTGGTTCTGTGGTGCCTTACTTCAGGCAGCAAATTGCTCAGGGCGGGCCAATTACTTTAACTCACCAAGACATTATCCGTTATTTCATGACCATTCCCGAAGCTGCTCAGTTAGTGATGCAGACCGGTGCGATGGCAGGCGGCGCTAGCAAAGGTATTGGTGCCGGTGTAAGTGCTGACATAAGTGGTAGTAGGGTTAGTAGTGAAGCCGAAGTGTATGTGCTAGATATGGGTGAGCCGGTTAAAATAATTGACTTGGCACGCAGGATGGTTGAACTTTCTGGCTTTAGAGTGAAAGATGAAAACTCACCAGAAGGCGACATTGCTATTGAAGTGGTTGGCTTACGCCCGGGTGAAAAACTGTATGAAGAACTGCTGATAGGTAATAACCCACAAGCCACTCAACATCCTCGTATTATGAAAGCTAATGAAAAGTTTTTACCATGGAGTGAATTACAACCCATGATCACCACGTTGCAAATTGCAGCGGTGAATGGCGATGTGATGATGATACGCAGTATGTTGCAAATACTGGTGCCTGAATATCAACCTGATGAGAAGGTGGTAGATTTGGTGTATAGGGAGCAGATAGCTCAGGCTGGGAAGCTGGAGCCTTGAAAGTAGTTGTGTATTCTTATTTTGACATCTTCACCTATAAAGTGCTGAAGATAACGGATACAGTATCAGCTGGTTACTGCAGCATCATATTTAACACATCATAAGTAGTGTGGCATTTTCAGTATTTTTCTTGGATGAGCGTTCGGTTTTAAGGTGATTGCGGTCAAGTTGATTTTCGTCTCATGAAGTCTGTTACTCAGCAGATCCAGCTCCTTAAATATTTCATCGCGGTCGCGTCGCTTTGCCAGCCACCCCTTAGCATGATTTTTTCCAGTGGCTCGCCTTGCTCGAATAGGTCAAGTGCAGCACCCACCCTAAATGAATGGCCACTGAGCAGTGGGGTGTTTTTATCAGAATGGATGGTTGCCTGAAGGGTTTTTAGTATTACGCTGACTGAAGAGGGAGAAAGGTGTTGCCCTATATCTCCATGCCGCCTGATGGATCTTAATACGTATCCGCTGTCGCCGACAATATTTTTCCATTTGTGAAGAAGTGTTAATAGTACTTCGCTAATGGGTATTATTTTGCCATTACCAAATTGATCTGTTTTGGAAAAGTTAAGTCGGATCACTGGTTTGCCATTAGGTGCTTGAGAGATGTCCGTAAATCTAAAGGCGCATAATTCTGATCGCCTGCGCATGGTTTCATAACCGAGCCGTAGCAATACCTGATTTCTAATGCCCATCACGCTGTTATCACAATTGTCTAATAACTTATTAAGCAAGGTTTTTATTAGTGGCGTCGCTTGTTCTTGCGCTCTGCCTATTTTTCTATGCATGCGTTTGAGGGCTAAAACGACCTCAGGTTCTTTGGTAGGGTTGTGGTTTTTGGATAGCATCAATATGGTGCCTAGGCTATTAATCCGACGGCGTATAG
>Ga0209384_1001894_pt1 | contig 10362 bp, 6 predicted proteins | sample CoawatmetaG05DNA_FD_187511 | JGI IMG/M metagenome (GOLD analysis project Ga0209384, IMG submission 187511) | Marine microbial communities from the West Antarctic Peninsula - Coastal water metaG058-DNA (SPAdes) (version 2) | ecosystem: Environmental > Aquatic > Marine > Coastal ... | reverse complement strand
CAAATGTTTATCTCGGAAACGACCGAGGTAATAGCCGCGCATGAGGCTTTCGCCACCCATCAAGGAAAGCATGTTGAAAGGAGCCGTACCTGTTGTAAACTGTCCGTAAAGCTGTGCAGCTAAAACCGTGTTTTTCTTAACGGGGCGGTAAATGCGGTTGTCGGAAATAAAGGTGGTCATGGAAAAATCGCTTCCCAGCCGATCGCTATAGCTTAGGAAAGCCCATTCGCTGTAAATCCCTTCTCTCGGGTTCAGGGCGTTATGAATGTTGTCATAGAGTATACCTACTCCTAGTCCAAAGTTTGTGGAACCTGCTGCGCCTATGCTCGGCGGTAGGTATCCATTCAGCGTATCTAGGTAATTTACGTTGTTTAGTTTCTGGTAATCAAGCTCCAATCCCACATACAAAGAGGGAAGAGTCTCCCTGAGTAGGCGCTCGCGAAATAGGGTATAGTTTCCGTCGATCCGGGCGATATGTTCCTTCGGGCTTTCAGGCCCGACACCATAGTAGAGGAGCGGGAAACTCTGATACCGCATCCTACCATAGAAAAACCAGCGGTTCTGGTCGGTATACAGGGCGTGGTCAAGCCAGATGCCATACTGGTTTTCGAGGGTGTAAAATGTGAACGCTTTAACTTCACTTAATCGGTTCGAAAGATCACGGTTCGCACTGTAAATATAAAGGCTAGAAATGCCCAATTCCCAGCTGGTCTCTGGTGAATATGCTATGGTAGGATAGTTGATCAGCTTCGGGGCTGAGGGGTCATCCTGTGCATTCAACACCCTAGACAGATACTGTTTTAGCAGCGGGCCATCAGCCGTTGCCGAGTCTTGGGCGGATAGGCTAAAGGAACCGCTGAAAAGAAAAAGCAATAGTGATAACGTAGGGGAAGCTTTCATTCTAATAAAGTTACGTCTTCCATTTAATACCACAGAGGTCTTGCCCCCATCAAGGGTCCTGGACAAAACTGTCTTCAAGTGTTTATAACATTAGGCACACCTTTCTTACCCTGTAACAGCAGCTTAGCGCTTTACCAATCGAACGAAATGATCGCCGAGACTGGAGCTGATTTTAGCCAAGTATGTACCAGGAGAATACGGAGAGGCATCAATAGCGATTTTATCAGATCCCTGAGCATCAAAATTACCAAGCAATTGGCCATTGAGATCATACAGTGCTGCGCTAAAAACGTTGAGGGTTTTGCTAGATATCATCCACTGTGAGGAGGCGGGATTTGGATAGACATCAAAAGAGCTGAGGACTTCGTTTTGCTCTATAGAAAGCGGCACATTCGCATACTTTATATCGTCAAAATAAAACGTAGAATTTACGGAGCCGTCTCCTACATTGCTACTGCCTGCAACAAAATCAAACAATAAGGTTAATGTAGGCATATCGTTTAGTGCACCGGTGAAGTTGAAAGAGAGTGTTTCCCATTCGCTCGTTTTAGTTGTTTGAACACTGCGCTCTTCGCCCCAGAAAGGTTTTTCAGCCTTGAGCGTTACGTTTGTTCCAATAGGTGCAGAAGTCCAAACCTTCATGGTTATTTCTGGATGGCTGGAAAAATCTAAGTTGTTTGAAAAGGTAATCTTACTACCACCAAACGGTGCGCCAAGGTGACGAACTATTTTCCCTACCACAGCACTACCGTTGTCTGCATCTACATCTGGATTAGCTACCGTCGTTAGAATGGCACTTTCAAAGTCAAAGAAGTGGTCTGGAGTCGTACCGGACTCAAAGGTGATCGGCAAACTAGAGCGTGGGGTGGCAATGTTACCCGCCACTTGTTCTATATCGTCCACGTAGAAGGTGTTTCCACCGCCGTTAGTGAAGGGCTGGGGCATGATGACCAGATCAGCACTCCCTGAACAAGCAGGGATTCCAAAGTCGAAAATCAAAGTTTCCCATGCGCTAGTCACAGTCGTTACAGCATCCACCTCGCCGCTATATGGAGATTCAAGCTTAATTTTTATGACGGTACCCACTGGCTCTGTAGTATACACCTTCATGGAAAGAACACTCGTACTGGCACTGGAAAAATTTAATGAGGATACGGAAGTTATTTTAGCTCCTGCCCACATGTCAGCTACATTAACCTTGACAATTTTAGCAACATTAGCACTGCTGTTTCCTACAGAACTAGGATTAGATACAATAGCGAAAGAAGCTCCGTCATACCCCTGCATTCCAGAGGTAGCAGATTCAAAATCAAAGGGAAGAGATTGCGCCCAACCAAAAGTAGAGGCAAACATGAACATAGAGAATATGAGTTTTTTCACTGGAAATGTTTATTAGTTTGAATCGTGAAATATACAGAACTATACGATTGATATGAATGGTGTTTAAAATTTATGCCTCGTCCGATAAAACAGCGGCAGTGAACTATGAAAAGAATGAGCCTCTGACATGAAATTTATAAATTAGTATCCTAAAACTGAATTGGTATGAAAAAAGCTTTGTTGAGAACACTCGCATTAGGTATTAACTAAAGAACCGGAGTACCTTAAATCGATACCCCGGTCCACTTTGATAGCTAGTGATATTGGTTTGGCACTAACATTCTATTTATTAAGCACTCGTTAAAGTAAATTTATTACGCTCCATAGCCATAGCCATAGCCATAGCCATAGCCATAGCTGTAAGCGTATTTATCTAAAAGCTTATCGCGTTTAGAGTCATCAATTAATATATACCCCATTGCTTTGGGGTTATATTTTTTCTGATACTCCAATACATCTTCAATAGACTTTTTTGGAGAGTAATTTTTCCGAAAAACATTAACAACGAAATCCGATTTTCCTATAAGTCTAAGAGAATCGACTTTGAGCAATACCGGTGCGGTATCGAAAATTATGTAATCGTATCTTTCTTTTAGGTAGGTGACTAACTCATTAAACCTTTTTAAATCACTTAAATCATTCACTTTATCCGTGTTTGTTCCAGAAAGAAGGACATCAAAATTGTACTGAAAGGTTTTATACTTCTCGTAGGATTCATGGAGACTATTTTTATCTTTATGTAGGACCTGTGATAATCCACCTTTTTTATTTTCAATACTTAAGTGCTTGTGTAAGTCTGGATTCCATTGATCAAGACCTAATAAAACCACTTTTTTATTAATACTGCCTAAGTATTTCGCAAGGCTAAAAGCTGTAAATGTTTTTCCCTCATTCTTAATACAGGAAGTTATCATGATTACATGACCGTTTTCTGATTCCGTATTTATTGCTTTAATGTTGTGATACACTCTGTTCAAAAGTTCCTGCTGCATGGAACTGTCCTCTAGAGATGATTTATCCTTTGAATACCTTAGTAAACCAAGAAATTCAATATTGTCCAGTTTCTCCCTCAAATACTCCAAGTCAACATAATTTGTTCGAATAAAGAACACGCTTAGACTAAATCCTACGGGGAAAATCAATCCTAACATCGAAAATATCGCCCATGTTTTAGATTTGTTTGAGGTTAAAGCGAATTCATAATTAACTTCATTGATTAATTTAATATTCGTTTCTAACGAGGATAAACTGATAAGAGCTTCAACTCTTTTTTGAGATAGGTAAGAATATAGATTATGCATTAATTCGATGTCTCGCACCAAATTACCTAATTCAGCTTCTCGTAAAGGGATGGTGCCGGCTAATGACTTATTTGTATTCTTATAGTCCCTGTACCTGATAAGTTTCGTTTCTAACTTACTTTGATAAATACTTATACTATTTAAAATATTCGATCTTAAGTCAATTAGCTGATTCTGCATCTGAACTACAAGTGGATTTTTCTCAGTAGCATCAATCAAATTGTTTTTTTCTAAAATGATCTTATTGAATTCAAAAACCATCTGGTTGATGTTTACATTTTCTATCCCTAAATCATTAGGCAACAAATCGAAAGATTTTTGCTGCTCCAAATCATACAATAACTTAGTAGAAAGTTCGCTCTGAAGTGAATTAATGAATATTTTTCGTTCAACCTCATCCAGATTTGTCAATAATACATTTGTTTGACTTACAGGCAAATAAACATTATTAGCAACCTTATAATTAGAAATCACAAAATTCGAAGAATCTATTTTTTGACTCAGCTCTAGAATTCTCTGATCTATATAATTTATCGCCATTTGGTATATAGACTGCTTTTCAACAATATTATTTTGCTGAATTCCAGTTACTATACCTTCCAAAATATGCGAATTCAACTCTTTGTTGGGTCCAGAATATGAAATTTCGTATGCATTAGATTCATTCAATTGAATGACCGTAAAATTTGATTTTAACCGCTCAACAGCTTCACTCTTGGTATACTTTTTAATCATATAACTTTCCTCACCCTCGTAACTGAAAGAAAGCTTCTGGTAGACAAATAATGAATTATCAAATTTGGTTTGGCTCTTTGGAAATGAATATAGGTTATCGTCTATCTCAATAAATACTAAATTCTTCGCATAACGCAACACGCATGTTTGATTTACCTTGTCATCTTTAAATCGGAGTTCAAATGGTAATGTATTTTTTACAAGCTTTTCATCCTGCTTGAGGATATGCATCTTATAATACTCGTATTTCAAATCAAGTTTTTCTACTACATCATTTAACACTATAGTCGATGTAAAAATGGAGATGTGGTCTTCATCTTGTCTTTCGTTGTTGAACAGGAATTGAAAATCATTCTCGTTGATGAAATTTGAAGCTGTCGATTGATCTTCTCTCAATAACAATGTAGCATTCGTAGTGTAAGTATTTGGCGTGTAGTAACTATAAAGTATTCCAATTAATGTGAATAGCATACACGACGATATAATGAGCCAACGGTATGATAACACCGCCCATAGTAGTTGTTGAAGATTTAGCTCTTCACCTGAATCATATTGGCTTTTGCTATCCATTATCTATTAATATAATTTAATATTGCTACAACTGAAGCTGTCAAACCCCACCCCATATACCTAAACGCGCCATAATCAAGAATTTGTGAAAGTCTATCAGGGAGTACATAGACCTCATCATTCTGTCTTAGGTAGTAAAATTCTGAATTCACGAATTCTAATGTTGTTAAATCTATATATCGTGTTTCCACTTTTTCATTAAAGTCTCTTAATATCATTACTCTAGATGCGTTCGCTGCTTTACTTAGGCCTCCAGATCTACTAATTAATTCTAGCAACGAAATTTTTTGATTTATAACGTCATATGTTCCAGGACTATTCACTTCGCCCAAAACGGAAACACGAAAATTCAAAACCTTAACCCTAACATTAGGATTGAGCACATATTCTTTGGATTTCGTTTTTATAGAATCCGAAATTGACGAACAAGACCTTGCGGCAACATGTAGCTTCCCGATAATTGGAATATCTATATATCCCAGTCGATCAACAATATAGCCATCTAACTTTCTAGCTTCTAAATTTCTTATTGTTCCTATTTTACCCAAAGAAGTTGGTGAAAAAATAGAGGTACTCTGGCTATTTAAAGACGTGATGTTTATGTCTAGAATATCTCCCACCTGAATAACTGCCTCAGGTATTTCAACGTGCAATTGCTCAGGAACATCTGCAAAGAGGACCTTATTGCCATGACAACTGACCATCAACGACGCTATTGCCACAAAAAAATATTGCTTTACATTCAACATGGGTGGTTTATTTCTACGGCATAATTACAATTAAAATAAAGCGGGGATAAATGTTTTTTTTACTGAGAAAAGGTCGTTTTTATAAAAGTTTTGTCTTCATTTAAAAAAACCTTTTGATCAAGCGTTAAGCATACGCGAGGGCGGATTATTGTCTTTTCGATTGAAATATGAGATTCCATTTATTATCAATCGACCTAACTGCTCAAGACGGATTCTATACGTTTAGTCAAGGTAATGCCAACCTTTTTTAAGGTTCAACAACAATTAATTTTAGTAGGAATTAAAGCAACTTCATAAATCACTTTCGGCACTTCAATAGAATGAACGTCTTATGGTTCGACTTGACTCGAACATCGATTTAGACAAAACTAAAAATTATTTTACGAACCTATATTTGTTCTTAGTGATATAGGTCTCAGAGTAACCAGTTTTTTTAGAAATTTCAGAGACGGACTCTTTATCTAGCAGCATTTTTTTTGCGACGGCACCTCTCTGCTCCTTTATATACTTTGCCGGCTTAAAGCTTTTACTTAAACTATTGAGTTCGTTGTAATCCAACTTTAGCTGGTCTTCTAACATTTTTAAAGTTACAACGGTCAGATTGCTGCGAACAAAGCGCTTAACCCTTGAAATCATTTCTTCATCGGATATATTTCTCTTTTTCCTTAATCGAAAGATTATGGCACCGATACATAATACTAGTGAGGAGACTATACCACCTAGAAGTATACTTCCTTTATTATTAGCAATTATATAATCTTTGAAAACTAGTTCTTTTTCGAGTAGTGATAAATTGTTAAACGTATAAACACCGTTTATACCACCGAAACTAATTTGAGAGCTTGACTTGTAAAAGGCGTTGCTATTAAACTCATCAATAATGATATCGCGAGCTATTTGGTTTTTAGTTTTGTTAAAAATGCTCAAGCCACCGTTACCCGCTAAAAATATTATGTCTTTAAAATCAACTATTGTATGAGCAGCGGATTCAAGTTTAACCTGGTAAATTAATTCCAAACCCTCTTTTACTCTTTGATATTTCAACAACCTTGAATCTTCCGTGACTACATAAAAATGAAGACCGTTTATTTCACATTCTATCGCATTTGTTACTCTGTCATCAATCGTATTATCTATAATATCGAAGCCCTTCCCATACACATCTAATGAGATGTATCTTCCATTGTCCATAAAATGAAATTCTCCTCTATCCGTAATTCGATCATCTACTTTATTTTCTATTATTACGATATCCTTTTGACAGGCATATAATAGCTCGAAAATACCTGATTGATCATCGTACTCGTAAATACCCTTGGTTGAGATAAGCAAATATTTTGAGTGGCCGATGGAGAAAATATCTCTGATGTGGCCGTACTCAGGATTTGTTCTAATCGAATTATCATTATCATATAACACGACTTCTTGATTGTCTTTATATTTTAAAAGACCATTGTAGCAAACCATCGTAATATCTCCGAACTCCCTTATTTTGCCATCAGTGTACGTTATTTTATTTAGCTTCTCCCCACTAATATATACCCCTCCATAGGTGCCTAAACCTTGAGGAGAAATTGATCGCACGCTCTGGTAAGGAGAAAAAGAAAATAACGGCTTGTGATAGACCAATAGCTTACCCCTTGTAATAAGGAAACAATCATTCCCTTGATAGGCTATATCCGTTGCGGCGCTAGGATACAATTCTGTTATTTGTTCAGGAACCTCAATAAACTCAGGCAAGTACCTTTCAAATCGGGCTAATCCAGAATTTATAGGGCCCACTACCGATTGATCGTAAAGAATCATTTCTCTCGAACCAGAGGGATCTATTAAATAAACTCCTTTATTTGAACCCACGTACAATTCATTCTGATAAAAAATAAAATTGTAAAAGATATCTTGATCACGAATTTCTTCAAGAACAAAGCTGCTGTTAACTAGACTTAAAAGACCGAATACAAAATTGATCATGGCTTAGATATTTGTGTAAAGATGGGCCTTCATTCATTAACGGATGATTATTATTAGTATCTATATTTTATCCTTTAGCCAGTATTTTTATCCGTGACCATCCAAAAAATAATTGAACACGATATACATCCCGCAGAAAGAACTATAACATCAAAGTTGTAATATCACTCGTTTTTTCTGTGTCTAACTAACAATACTTAGTGAGGCCTGATAATAATTATCAGTGATTTATTTTCATCAATTATAGTATATTTTTATCTATGATGCTTGTCCCGGAGGATACTTTATTAAAAGAGTTGAAATAATCTACAGATACTCTAAAAACCCAGCGATTTGATCACCATCTCGATTCAATGCTCAGTTTTGAGCACACTCGCTTTAGGTATCATGATTTTTGTTGGTCTAGCTGATCAACCTGTCGATGATTGCGGGTGCACCTCCGTTGGCCTAGGAGTGAGCAATAACGGATGCGTAGCACCTTGCGAAGTGGAAATGAACTATAGAGCCTATTGTGTCACTACAACATTTTTACTTCCTCCAAGTGTAAGTGACTTGGCTACCGATTCTTCCATCCTTTGGGTCTTTGATACAGTTGCCAGTTTTAATGTTGGCTTAGAGACAAACGATCATGCTTCTGGCATAAGTTGTGATGTGCAAAACGTGCAAATTTTTAGTGAGAAAACAACCGATTTCGCCACGAAAAAACACGTTCAACTAGGTATTGCATTGACACTTCTCTGTGCTGGTGTTCTTCTACATTACTTTTCCAAGGGAATCCCACGAAATCATGGCGTAGATCTCTGCTGGTTACTTTTTAGCATTCAACTTTTCAGGGTAATTTTGGGCGACTACAAAAAATCTCTATTTCCCATATCTGCCGCAATTCTATGAGAAATTTGAGAATTGTTTATCGTAAATAGGATCTTTGACCCTATCGACTTGTATTTGTATTTAGTTGCCATGGTTTTGGCGGTTTGGTATGCCAGAAATCCTGGGTATGCGATACAGGAGAAACAGAGTCTTTAGTGGGGTGTAGCTCAATTTGAGAGTAACCTTCTTGTGATTTTACTTTTCAATCTGCCTAACCAGTCACTTTGGTTAACATATATGGGTAATGTCTTTATAGACAAGGGTTACTCCAAACAAAAAAGCACTTGCTATTTCTAACAAGTGCTTGATTCTATTGTGGGCCCACCAGGGCTCGAACCTGGGACCACCTGATTATGAGTCAGGTGCTCTAACCAACTGAGCTATAGGCCCTGTTAAAGTAATAGCAAGCTACTACCCTGACACAAAGTTCATAGAAATTAATTCCTACTAAACTTAAGGCTGCAAATATATATCGCTGGTACTTATTTCAAGACATAAATTAAAGAATAGTCCTAATTAAATATAACTAGGCGTTGACCGCAGCGTTGATCATGATATTAATTGCAGCTCTTAAGGCTTAATTCCATGATAGAGAAATGGATTTTGAAGAAGAAGAATGATCAAATTAGTTCACTTTTAATCATTTCTGAAGCTCTTTAAAATATCCATACTCTTTCGCTCATGGTAACTAGCCTTTTAATAACTCTAGAGTGATTCTCGTATAACGTCAGGGCGAACATCTAGGATGTTAACTAACTTTGTTTTAAAGTTTTAATTAATGAACACTAGGTATATTTTAGTTGCAACCGTTGCGAGTTTTTCTACACTACTTTGTGGGCAAAATATTCCTGTTGACTTTGAGCCAACTGGTTTTGGGTCAACCTGGAACTGGAAGGTGTTTCAGAATGATTACAACCCATCATTACAAGTAGTCACAAATCCCGATACAACAGGAATCAATACGAGTCCAAATGTTGCTCGTTTTGACGCTTTGCAGTACGGTCAAACTTTTGCGGGATGTGAAACCCAGCATGGATCTGATATCGGAAGTTGGACCATAGATAATTCGAACAAAATAATTCGAATCATGGTGTATAAGAGCACTATCAGTGATGTAGGAATTAAGTTGGTCAGATATGATAATTGGTCTTTAGGAGAAATAAAGATTGCTAATACGCTCGTTAATGAGTGGGAGCAGATTGAATTTGATTTTAGTGCTCACCTAGGGAACACCTATGACCAAATGGTAATTTTCCCTGATTTCACAGGACGTCCTGCGGACAGGGTTATCTATTTCGACAATATCTATGGTACAGAATATGTGGCTCCACCACCCCCGCCCCCAGCTATAGATAGCGCAACCATGAGTTTACCGAACTTTTTTACGCCCAACTCTGACGGAATAAATGACCGCTACCAGCCCAGTTTTCAAAATGCTGACTGGGGTGAATGGTCAGTTTTTAATAGGTGGGGACAAGAGGTCTTCGTTACAGATAACCTCAGTGAAAAGTGGAACGGCATGGTGCAAGGATCTGAAGCTGCTGCAGGAGTTTATTTTATCCTGGCGCGATGTGGGTCAATTGAAGCTGGTAATACCGTTGAAATGAATGGAGTAATCCATCTTATAGATTAGCGGCTACTCCTCTAATTGTATTGCGCGCGAGACCAATCAAAATTTAGGTTTATGATCAAGCAAATTTGGTTCGATTTCGGTAACATCTTCATTCCTATATTTCCGGAGAGAACCCAGGAGAGCTTTAAACAAAGTGGCGTACAACTATCTAAATCCGCTTTTCAAGTCTTGAATGCGGAGTATGAAATAGGCGCTTTAACCACACACGAGTTTCTTCAAACTATTACCATAAGTTGTAAATACCTGCAAAGCT
>Ga0209384_1001893_pt1 | contig 10364 bp, 9 predicted proteins | sample CoawatmetaG05DNA_FD_187511 | JGI IMG/M metagenome (GOLD analysis project Ga0209384, IMG submission 187511) | Marine microbial communities from the West Antarctic Peninsula - Coastal water metaG058-DNA (SPAdes) (version 2) | ecosystem: Environmental > Aquatic > Marine > Coastal ... | reverse complement strand
TTTTAGGTATAGGTTTGGTTATGGTTTATTCAGCATCAATTGATGTAGCGGCAGGACAGCAAAAATACCAATACCAACATTATTATTTTTTAGTTAGACAGTCAGCTTATTTGCTAATCGCTTTTATTTGTGGATACATTACCTTCTTAATTCCTATTTATATATGGCAGCGTTGGGCTCCCTATCTTTTCTTTATAGGAATAATTCTTTTGATTTTAGTTCTATTTATTGGACTAGAAAGAAATAATAGTCAAAGGTGGCTCTCATTGGGGGTTGTAAATTTACAACCAACAGAGCTCGTTAAGCTTTTTACGGTCATGTATGCATCTGATTATGTTTTAAGAAAATCAAAGCAAATGAGAACTATTGTTAAGGGGTTTTTACCAATACTTGGAGTGATGATTTTTACTGGATTATTGGTTATATTAGAGCCTGACTTCGGAGCTCTTATTGTGATTACTTTAATTGCAATGAGCATACTTTTTTTGGGTGGCCTAACTTTAAGAGTTATTTTTAGTTTAGCTATATTGACCCCAATTGGAGTCTGGGTAGCAATAATGCAAGCTCCATATAGACTGAAAAGAATTCTAGCATTTACAGATCCTTGGTCCGCAGAGCATAGATTAGCTGGAGGTTACCAACTTACGCAAGCACAGATGGCTTTTGCTAATGGTGAATTTTTTGGAGTTGGAGTAGGAAATAGTGTTGCAAAGGCATCATTTTTACCTGAGGCACATACAGATTTTCTGATGGCAATTATTGGAGAAGAATTTGGTTTATTTGGAGTCACTATGGTTATAGGTTTATTTGCATTTTTAATAGTAAGAATGTTTGGGATTGCGAAGGAGTCAATTCAAAATAATAAACATTTTGCAGCTCTAATGGCGCAGGGAATAGCTATATGGTTTGCGGTACAGTGCACAATTAATATTGCTGTTAATTTAGGATTATTCCCCACGAAAGGATTAACACTGCCATTACTATCTTTTGGTGGTAGTAGTATTTTAGTGAGTATTGTTGCTATCGCAATTGTGCTGAGAATTGATCATGAAAATAGAAGAAATTTACGAGGACAACATTATAATAAATAAATTTAAGATTATGGTCGCGGCTGCCGGAACAGGTGGGCACATATACCCAGGTCTCGCAATTTCAGAGTATTTTTTGGAACAGTCAATTCCTGTGTCATGGGCTGGGACGCCAAAAGGTATGGAAAATAGTTTAGTAGATAAATGTAAGATTCCTTTTTATTCAATAAGAATTTCTGGCATTAGGGGTAAGGGTTTATTGCCATGGATCAAACTCCCATTTATGCTTTTTAGATCAGTACTTCAGTCAATAACAGCATTAAGAGTTGAAAAACCAGATTTTGTAATAATAATGGGTGGCTATATAGGTATACCAATGGCGATAGCATCTAAAATACTCGGAATACATTTAATTATTCATGAGCAGAATGCGATACCAGGATTGGCAAATAAAGTAATTTCAAAGTTTGCTAATCAGATATTTTGTGGATTTGAAAATAGCTTAAAAGGAAAAGTAATAGGAAATCCAATAAGAAAATCAATATCTAACATTAGAAACCCTCAACAAAGATTTAAGAATAAAACAGGACCTCTGAACATTCTGATTTTAGGGGGAAGTTTGGGAGCAAGTGCTTTTAATAGATTATTGCCACCAATCTTAAACAAATTTACAAAGGAGCAAATCTCAGTTATTCATCAATCAGGTGAAAAGCATTATGAGGAATTAGTTAGAACATATTTGAATTTAGCGAGTGGTGTTTTAAAAGGCCCACCTTGGCTTTTAGGAAAAGAAAAATTTATATACGATATTGAGGAAAAATATGAATGGGCTGATATTGTTATTGCTAGGTCTGGAGCACTTACTATTTCAGAATTTATTGAAGCAGGTATTGCATCAATATTAATACCATTTCCATATGCTGTTGATAACCATCAGTATCATAATGGAAAAATATTAGCAGACAAAGAAGCAGCTTATATTATTGATGAGAAAGAAATAGAAAATAAACTTTTACATACTTTGTTAAAAATAAAAAGAAAGGAATGTTTTTTGATGGCTTTAAGAGCACAAGAAAATAAATTAAGTTCAAATGTTGCACATAAAATATATTCATATTGTAAAAAAATAATTAATGAAAAATAAAATAAAAAATATTCATTTTGTAGGAATTGGCGGTTCTGGGATGAGTGGGATTGCCGAGGTTATGCATAATTTAAAATTTAATGTACAAGGATCAGATCTTGGCAATTCAGAAATAATTAAAAGGTTAAAAAAAATAGGTATAAAAGTTTTTAGTGAGCATTTAGAAAAAAATATTAAAAAAATTGATGTGCTTGTTGTTTCAACTGCAATATCAAATAAGAACCCTGAAGTAAAAGCGGCGATTCATCAAAAAATACCAATAATTCCAAGGGCTGAAATGTTGTCCGAACTGATGAGGTTTAAAAAAGGCATTGCAGTTGCAGGAACCCATGGAAAAACGACAACAACCAGTTTGATAGCATCGATACTTTCAAAAGGAAAGCTTGACCCAACTTACGTTATTGGTGGAAGGTTAAATTCAATGAATAGCAATGCAAAGCTTGGAAGTAGTGATCTAATGGTTGTTGAGGCTGACGAATCAGATGCATCATTTCTTCATTTAAACCCTGTGAATGCAATAATTACAAACATTGATAATGATCATTTGGGGACGTATCAAAATAAATTTGAGAATTTAAAGCAAGCATATATTGATTTTGCACACCAGGTACCATTTTATGGCACAATTTTTGTATGCGGAGATGATCTACATGTTAAGAGTATTATTTCAAAGATATCAAGACCAGTAGTTACTTATGGTTTATCAAGTAAGGTTGATATTCAAGCTGTTAATATAAAGTACGTAGGAAATAAATTAAATTTTAGGGTTATTGATAAAAAATATAATCATAAAAATTTTGATATATCAGTAAATTTTCCCGGTGATCATTTCATAAGAAATACTTTAGCAGCAATTTCAATATCCTTGGAATATGGTGTTTCAATAAATAATATCCAACAATCATTAACCAACTTTGAAGGTGTATCAAGAAGGTATGAGATATATAATAATGTATCAATAAAAGAAAAGACAATTAAGGTAATAGATGATTATGGGCATCATCCAACAGAAATTGAGGTAGTAATAAAAGCTACAAAGAAAAGATTTAGAAATAAAAAAATCAATTTAGTATTTCAACCACATCGGTTTTCTAGAACTAGAGATTGTTACGAAGAATTTATAAGGGTTCTGAAAATCCCAGATAGAATTTTTCTTTTTGATATTTATTCTGCTGGAGAGACCGCTATTGAAAATATTTCAACTAAGTCCTTAATGAATTCATTGAAACACCCCGCGATGCATTATTTAGTTGATTTTAAAATTGCAAAAAAAACAATATTTGATTTAATTGAAGACGATTCAATTCTAATAATTATGGGTGCTGGGTCAATTGGTAATTTAACTCAAGACATAATTGCACAGAAAGTATGAATAAAAATACCATTTACAAGAACGTAGAATTAAAAAACTTTAACAGTTGGAAAGTTGGTGGAAAAGCAGAGCAATTTTTAATTTGTGATGACAAAGATACTTTGGCTTCTTATATTAAAACTAAAAAAATTAAACCTCCAATTACATTTATAGGGCTTGGATCTAATTTATTAATTCGCGATGGAGGGGTAAAAGGTTCAGTAGTTATAATGCATGGTGGTTTGAGTATAATAAATAGAGATAAGGAATTAATTTATGCAGAAGCAGGAGTAAGTTGTTCAAAATTATCAAAATTTGCAGCTAAGGAAGGATTAAATAACTCAGCTTTTTTTGCAGGAATACCAGGAACGATTGGTGGATCATTAGCTATGAATGCAGGATGTTATGGCTCTGAAACATGGGATTATGTTAAAAAAGTTTTAATGATAAATTTAGATGGTGATCAAATAATTAGGAATAGATCAGACTTTAAAATTAAATATAGGGAGGTTAAAAATGCTAATAAAGATGAAAGTTTTCTTGCTGCATGGTTTAAATTTCCAGAAGGTAATAAAGATGATGCTGAAAAAAAAATAAAAGATTTATTAGTTCATAGAAAAAATACTCAACCTTTAAATTGGCCAACAGCAGGGTCAACTTTTCGCAACCCTAATGATAATTTTGCAGCAAAGTTGATTGAAGATTGTGGATTAAAGGGTTATAGAATTGGTGGAGCTCAGGTTTCAGAAAAACATGCAAACTTTATAATTAATGTTGGTAATGCTACGGCATTAGATATTGAAAATATAATAAATTATATTCAAAAAGTTGTTTTTGAAATGAAAAATATTCAATTATTGAGAGAAGTAAAAATAATCGGAGAGCAAATTGGAGGCTAAAAAATTTGGGAGGGTAGCAGTATTAATGGGAGGAAGATCAAATGAAAGGGATATTTCATTTGAAAGTGGAAATGCAGTTTTGGAGGCACTCCTAAGAAAGAAGATAGATGCTATAGCAATTGATCCAAAAATGGATGAATTAAAAAGATTAAAATTTTTTGATAGGGCCTTTATATGCCTTCATGGGCAAGATGGTGAAGATGGAAAAATTCAAACTTTTTTAGAGTCTATAAATCTCCCATATACAGGAAGCGGTATATTGCCATCATCTTTAGGTATGGACAAATTTAAATGTAAAACAATATGGAAAGCGAAAAACATTAGCACACCTGTTTTTATGCAAGTCAATAATATTAATCAGTTTAAGAAAGCATCGAATTTATGTGGGCTACCTTTTTTCCTTAAGCCAGCTAACTCAGGTTCAAGTATTGGTATTGCAAAGGTAAATAATGAGAAAGAATTTATCATTGCTTTTGAAAAAGCATATAAAATTGATAAGATTGTTATTGTTGAATCGTCAATAATTGGAAGTGAATATTCAGTACCAATAATTCATAATAGACCATTCCCAATTATTGAAATTAGAACTAAAACAGATTTTTATGACTATGAAGCTAAATACATAAGAGATGATACTGAGTTTATTTGCCCTGCAGATGTTAGTACGGATGTTGTAGAAAGTATCAACATAGAATGCGTAGAAGCCTTCAATGCAATTGGCTGTGATGGGTGGGGCCGGGTAGATTTTATAATTGATAAAAAAAATAAAATTCATATAATTGAAATAAATACTGTTCCTGGAATGACAAATCATAGTCTTGTACCAATGTCTGCATCTAAGATAGGAATTGAATTTGATGATTTGGTAATAATGATTTTAGAGACATCAAATGTTTAAAAACCATGAGTCAATAAAAAATGCAACAATAATTGTTTACTTGTTAATATTCATAACATCAATAATTCTTAGTTACCTAGTGATGACGAGCTCAAATTTTCCAATAACCGAAATAGGCATTAAAGGTGAGTATGAGAATATTAATAAGAATCAAATTGATTTAATTAAGAACAAATTCATAAAAAAGAATTTTTTTGCAGTAAACCTTCATGAAACAAGGGAGGCTTTTAAAAAACTTCCGTGGATAAGGGATGTAAGTATTAGGAGAGATTGGGATAAATTCGGCCTATTAGTTGAAATTGAATCTCATAAACCAATTGGTAGATGGAATAATCAAGGTTTAGTTAATAGCTTTGGCGAGATATTTAATGCTGCCTATGAAGAAAAATTACCATTATTTATTGGCTCAGATGAGTTTGTCGGTGAAATGGCAGTAAAATATAATCAAATAAATAAAATTCTTGAGAAAGAGTTGATGCAAATTGGTACAATTTCATTATCAAATAGATTGTCTTGGGAAATTTATACAAATAATCAAATGCGATTTTTTTTAGGTAAAGCAGACGGCAATAATATTATTAAAAGACTGGAAATATTAATAGAAAATTATCAATTTATCTTATCTGAATCCAAAAGTAGAATCGAGTATGTAGATTTGAGGTATAAAGATGGGTTTGCAGTAAAGAAATTGAATGAAAAATTATATAAAATTAAGAAAGCAAAAAAGACCACCCTATGAATAATGTGATACCACCAATACTAAAAAGTAAGAAAGATCAAAGTAATCAAATTGCTGCTCTTGATATAGGAACTTCAAAAGTTGTTGTTATTGTGGCTCAAATTGAGCCTGATGGTATTTTAAAAATTATTGGTAAAGGCCAGCATGTTTCAAAAGGTTTAAAAAAAGGTGTCGTTATTAATATTGAGAATACAAAGCAGGCAATCCAGAGAGCTGTTGAGGAAGCAGAATTAATGGCAGATTGTAAAATAACTGAGGTATATACTGGAATTGCTGGCAGTCATATCAAAAGTATAAATTCTCAAGGTATGGTAAAAATTAAAGATGAAGAAGTTACTCAGATGGATGTAGACCAAGTTCGGGATACTGCTGAAGCAGTTAACCTTCCAACCGATCAAGAAGTTTTGCATGTTATAGATCAAGAATATATTATTGATGATCAAGAAGATATAAAAGAGCCTTTAGAGATGAGCGGTAAGCTTCTTAATGTTAAGGTGCATATTATTTCTGGGTCCATTGCTGCACGCCAGAATATTATTAAATGTATTAAACAGTGTGGTTTAGAGGTAATTGATTTAGTTTTTCAGCCTTTGGCATCGAGTGCAGCTGTTTTAACTCAAGATGAGAAAGAATTAGGAGTGTGTTTGGTGGATATTGGTGGAGGAACTACAGATATTGCCTTAATAAAGAATGGTGCATTTCAACATACTGCAGTAATTCCAGTTGCTGGAGACCAAATAACCAATGATATCGCTGTTGCTTTCCGGACTACAACACAATCTGCAGGAGATATTAAAGAAAAATATGGGGCTGCTATGCCAAGCTTAGCATCTACGAACGAAATTATTGAAATACCTCTTGTCGATGGTCAAGAGCCAAAAAAGATTACTTCGCAAGCTTTGGCGCAGGTTATTGAACCAAGAATCGAGGAGCTTTTTGAAAATGTCCAAAATGAAATAAAAAGAAGCCGAATGGGAAGTACTATTGCATCCGGCATAGTTATTACCGGCGGTTCCTCAATGCTAAATGGAATGACGGAGTTAGGGGAGAAAATATTTGGTATGCCTGTTAGAATCGGAATACCTAGAAATATTGATGGACTTTTGCAGGTTGTACAAAACCCAAGATATTCAACCGGTGTAGGCTTACTAATTATGGGCAAGAATGACTTACAAAGAAATATAGATAAATTAGGAAAAAGAAACTCGATTAGTCATATTCTGAAAATAGCAAAAATGTGGTTTCAAGGAAACTTTTAATGCGATATGGGGTAATTTATGTTTGAAGTCGTAGAAGGAAAGAAGCAAAAAGCCATTATTAAGGTTATGGGTGTCGGTGGTTGTGGTGGAAACGCTGTTGACTATATGATTGAAAAAAATGTCATGGGCGTTGAGTTTATCTGTACAAATACTGATCTTCAATCGTTAAAGAAAAGTCAAGCAAATACCATTGTCCAGATTGGAGAGATATTAACTCAAGGTCTAGGTGCTGGTGCAAGACCAGACAAAGGAAAGCAGGCTGCATTAGATGATAAAGATAAAATAATCGACGCACTTGAAGGAGCAGATATGCTTTTTCTTGCTGCTGGAATGGGTGGAGGAACTGGAACTGGAGCAACTCCTGTTATTGCTCAAATTGCTAAAGAGTTAGGCATTCTAACTGTCGCTGTTGTAACAAAACCTTTTAATTTTGAAGGTAGAAGAGTTCAAGTTGCCAATGATGGAATTGATGAGCTTGTAAATCATGTCGACTCACTTATCACAATACCAAACGAAAAATTAATGGGAGTTTTAGGGGCAGATGTAACTTTTGTAGATGCATTCGGAGCTGCAAACGATGTTTTATATAGTGCAGTATCAGGTATTGTTGAAATTATAAATAACCCAGGACTAATTAATGTAGATTTTGCAGACGTTAAAACAGTTATGAGTGAAATGGGTATGGCGATGATTGGATCAGGAACTGCAGAGGGCTCAGACAGAGCGACTATTGCTACAAAACAAGTTGTTGCATGTCCATTATTGGAAGATGTTAATCTTAATAATGCAAAAGGAATGCTGGTAAATATTTCTGCAAGCAGTGATTTTAAAATGAAAGAATATCATGAGGTAATGAATATTATTAAACAATACGCTGCAGAAAATGCACATGTAATTGTTGGAAATGTAATAGATGATGCAATGGGTAATCAGATCAGAGTAACAATGGTTGCTACTGGGTTGGCTTATTCAAAAGAAGAAGAAAATTTAAATATGACAAATAATTTAGATCAAAATAATAGTGAGGTCTTGCGCGAATTCATTTATAAACCTGATGCAGATGTGGCAGTGGATGATAAAGAAACCTTAGAGGCCAATGATGAATACAGTCCAAATGTATTTGGATCAAACACATCTGATGAAGATAGCCTTAATGAGGCTGTAATGTCAGATGAGGAAGAATATGATATCCCAGCTTTTATGAGAAGAAAAAATAAATGATTTTCCAAAGATCAATCAAGAATAAAGTAAGTGCTGTTGGAGTTGGCCTTCATTCAGGACAAAAAGTTCGTATTGTATTAAAACCAGCCAAAGAAAATAGCGGAGTAATTTTTAAAAGAACAGATATTAAAGTCCCAATAGAAATAAAAGTTGAACCACAAGCTGTAAAAGAAACTAGGCTATCATCAACAATCAGTAAAGGTAAATATAAAATTTCTACAGTCGAACATTTAATGTCTGCATTGTCTGCTTCGGGGATAGATAATATTTTAATTGAAGTTGATGGCTCTGAAATACCAATTATGGATGGAAGTTCAATCTCTTTTGTATATTTAATAAAGTCTGCAGTAATTTGTGAACAATTAGAATTGAAAAAATTTGCTGTGATTAAAGATGTGATTAAAGTTGAAGATGGCGAAAAGTTTGCCAAATTCGAACCTTACAACGGCTTTTTAGTTGATTTTACAATTGATTTCCCACACCCGGCTTTTAAAGAGAAAAATAATCGTGTCGAGATAGATTTCTTTAAAGATTCGTATGTAAGCCATATTAGTAGGGCAAGGACATTCGGATTTATGCAGGAAGTAGAATATCTAAGATCTAATGGTTTGGCTCGTGGTGGTTCATTGGATAATGCAATTGTTCTAGATGAGTATAAGATTTTAAATGATGAGGGATTAAGGTATTCAGATGAATTCGTTCGGCATAAAATTTTAGATGCAATAGGTGATTTATATATGATTGGCATGCCTATTATTGGAAAATTTGTAGCATATAAATCTGGACATGAACTTAATAATAAATTACTTAGGCTAATGTTGAAGCAGAAAAAAAAATGGGCGGTTGAGTATTTAGATCTTGAAAATGAAAAAACTGCAACGTTAGCAAGTGATTATGCTAAAAATAAAAATGATTTTGATATTAAGAATTTAGAAATATTGCAATGATATTTATAAAACTAAGTATTTTTATTCTATGTATATTTCTAGCTTTGATGGTTGGCTGTTTTCTTTTTACAAAAAATAAAAGATATTTATTTTTAGCAAGAGATGCAATTAAGTATTTAATTTCCTTGGGACTTATCATTATAATTATTTATTTTTCTCTAAGATATTTGCACCTATAGATTAATGAAAGTAATCTCCATATTTGGTGGTACTGGATTTATTGGAACTGAATTAATTAATCAGTTACATAAAATACCTGTTGAAATTCGTGTTTTTACCCGAAAAAAAAATAAAGCAAATCATTTAAAACCTTTCCATAGAGTAAAAATAATAGAAATTTCTTCAAATGATTCTTTACCAGATGACCTTAAAGGCACAGATATCGTAATAAATCTTGTAGGTATTTTGCATGAAAGCAATGCTGTTAAGTTTTCAACGGCACATGAAGATTTTGTAACTAAACTAATAAATTTAGCTTTAAAACAAAAAATAAAAAGATTTATTCATTTAAGTGCATTAGGCTCGAGTAAAAAATCGTTAAGTAGATATTTGCATTCAAAATACCAGACAGAACTTGTTATTAAAAATAAATTTAAGTTGCATGATTGGACAATACTAAGACCTTCGATAGTATTTGGACCTAATGATAAATTTATTAATTTATTCAAAAATCTAGTTCGTTTTTTACCTGTAATATTTTTAGTATCACCAAAAGCTGAGTTCCAACCTATTTACGTTAGAGATCTAGTAGATATAATAATAAAATGTATCAGTGATAAAAAAACATATAAAAAGGTTTTTAATTTAGGTGGCCCTAAGAAATTCACTTTTTATGAGATTATTAAATTGATAACTAAATGTGATAAAAAGTGCAATAT
>Ga0209384_1001892_pt1 | contig 10364 bp, 8 predicted proteins | sample CoawatmetaG05DNA_FD_187511 | JGI IMG/M metagenome (GOLD analysis project Ga0209384, IMG submission 187511) | Marine microbial communities from the West Antarctic Peninsula - Coastal water metaG058-DNA (SPAdes) (version 2) | ecosystem: Environmental > Aquatic > Marine > Coastal ... | reverse complement strand
CTAACGTGCCTTTGAATATCATTTCAAATGCTAGTGGTAAAGCAGCCAACCAGTTTGCTACCACAGGTGTTGGCCCTAAAGGTGGCCCAGCCACTACAGAAGCTATTGTAATTGCAGCAGCTTTGTACAGTGCAGCAGCACGTAATATCTTTGTTACTCTGCGACCTATTGGTGCTGACTTGGCAACTGCTGCTACGACTGTTACTTATATCGCTAGGTTCCAAGAACTATAGAGCTAGTTAACGCAGGGTTCTGTTAACTCAACAGGACTCTGTGTATTTTTAACTACAACATTGCAACAGAGTTTATGGTTTGCTAAGGAAAATAAATGAGTTCAGACAACAGCCTTACATCTAACGGCTTATATTTTGAAGAAGTCGAAGACGAAGACGGCCTCCAGCTTACGCTAGAAGAGTCACTGCGTATTAATTTCGTTGGTCTTCTTATGGATCGTTACGAACAGGCTGAAAGTGCTAGAGACTTGGACGAGCAAAGATGGCTTACTGCTTACCACAACTATCGTGGTCTGTACGGTAAGAACGTCCGTTTCCGTGAATCAGAGAAGTCTAGAGTTTTCGTCAAAGTTACAAAGACTAAAGTTCTAGCAGCCTTCGGACAGCTTGTTGATGTTATATTCGGTGGTAACAAGTTTCCTATTGGTGTTGCTGAAACAAAAGTACCAGAAGGTATTAGCGAGTATGCTCATCTAGATCCTCAGAACCCTTTACCGGGTCTAGAAACGACTACCGAAAAGAAAGAAGACAAAGAAGAGGAAGAAGAGAATCCTTTTGATGTTGGTTTTTCTGGTGACGGTAAAGTACTAAAGGCAGGAGCTACTTATGGTTCAGGTACTTTTGCTGATGTTCCTCTTGAAGTACTAGGAGCAGAGAAGCTTACTGAAGGCCCTGCTATAACAGCTGAAAGCATACAGGTCAGCCCTGCTAAAGAGGCTGCAAGACGTTTAGAGAAGCTTATACACGATCAAATTGAAGAGTCTAACGGTGCTAGTGAAATACGTAACGCGCTTTTCGAGTCGGCTCTTTTTGGAACAGGTATTGTCAAAGGCCCTTTCAACTTCAACAAAACTTTAAACCGTTGGGAAGAGGATGACGAAGGAAACAGAACACATAAACCTGTTGATGTACGTGTCCCTCGTATTGAGTTTGTAAGTATATGGGACTTTTTCCCAGATCCTAACGCTACTAACATAAACGAAGCAGAGTACGTTTTTCATCGTCACAGGATGAACCGTACTAAGATACGTTCGCTCGCTAGAATGCCTTACTTCGATAAAGATGCTATTAGACAGGCTCTTGCTTTAGGCCCTAACTACGAAGAAAAAGATTATGAGCAAGAGCTTAAAGATGATCACCGTACTAGTGAAGAAGGCGGTGGTCAGTTTGAGGTACTAGAGTACTGGGGCGTTATTGATGCTGAGTACGCCCGTGAAGTCGGTATGGATATACCTGAGGAAGTAGATGATCTAGACGAAGTACAAGTAAATGCTTGGATTTGTAATGGACAGATGCTACGAGCAGTTATCAATCCTTTTACACCCTTTAGACTTCCTTATCACGCTTTCCCTTACGAACGTAACCCTTATAGTTTCTTTGGTATTGGTGTAGCAGAGAACATGGATGACTCTCAGAGGATCATGAACGGTCATGCGCGTATGGCTATTGACAATCTAGCTCTTTCAGGATCTCTTGTCTTTGATGTAGACGAAACAGCCTTAGTAGGCGGTCAGAGTATGGAGATTTACCCCGGTAAAGTCTTTAGAAGACAAGCAGGTATGCCCGGAACAGCTATTAACGGCTTGAAATTCCCTAATACTTCACAAGAAAACATGATGATGTTTGATAAGTTCCGTCAGTTAGCTGATGAACAGACAGGTATTCCTAGTTATTCGCACGGTCAGACAGGTGTACAGAGTATGACGCGTACTGCATCTGGTATGTCTATGCTACTGGGTGCTGCATCTCTTAATATTAAGACAGTCATTAAGAATCTTGATGATTTCTTGCTAAAACCAATGGGTGAGTCTTACTTCCAGTGGAATATGCAGTTCCTAGAGTCTAAGTTAAACGTTAAAGGGGACTTAGAAGTAAAAGCAACAGGTACTAATAGCCTTATGCAGAAAGAAGTACGTAGTCAACGTCTTACTATGTTCTTACAGACTGCTCAAAACCCTGCTATAGCGCCTTTTATTAAAATGAACAAGCTTATTAGTGAACTAGCTTACAGTCTTGACCTTGATCCAGACGAACTGATCAACAATCCAGAAGAAGCGGCACTGATGGCTCAAATTATAGGGATGCAAAACAATGTTGGACAAGCAACTGGCCCGGAAGCTGGCCCCGCTGGTGAACAACCCGGAGATGTGGCTCCCGCTGAAGGAGTACCTGAACAGCCTCAAGACCTTGGAGCAACAGGTACTGGCGGTGGCAACATCGGAACTGGAGCTGTTCCGCAGTCAGGGGAAGCTGAGTTCTCTGGGTAAACTAGAGCAGCTGAAAGACATTGTAAAATCAGAATTGGAGAGAAAGTATGATGAATAAGAAAAAATATGCAGAAGGCGGTTCAATGCTTGTACCACCTGAGATGGCTCTAGAAGAAGAAGAGTCTATGATGCCTCCTGAAGAACCTGTAGACACTTTTACACCAGAAGAACAGGCAACAGCTTCAGAAGAGCAGCTCCCTGATGATGAAATGGAAGGAGCTTATCTAGAGGAAGTGCTAGGTCAGTCTTTAGACGAAACAGAACAAGAGTATTTAATAGGAGTATTGGAATCAGATTCAATGCTTAGTGAAATCTTTGATAAAGTCATAACGACTGCATCAGAGTTTTCTGGGGCTGGAGAAGTTGAAGGCCCCGGAACAGGTGTATCAGATTCTATTCCTGCGCGATTAAGCGATGGAGAGTTTGTGGTCACTGAAGAAGCTACTAGTGAGATCGGCGCAGATAATCTTCAAGTAATGATGGATGATGCTGAACGAAAAGCTAGTGGAGGTCTGGCGGGTTACGCCCAAGGAGGTTTGCTAGGTGATCCTTATGGAATGCCTATGCAAGAGGAAGATGATGCTGTAGAGAAATCTATGTTAAGAGCTAATCGGATGCCTAGCCTTATGGGAAACCGCTAATAAAATAAAATAAGTACGGCTACCTTGTAGTACAAGCACCCATTTCTAAAGACGTTTGAAATAGGCTACCTTGAAAGAAACAAGCCCCGTAGAAAGGAGAGTAGAATGTCCGAACAGGCACACGAAGAGGAAGAAGTATCCAATCCATATAATGCGCGTAAAGCGTGGCACAAGCAGGGGTCTTCAAAGACTTCTCAAAATGCAGGTGAAAGCTTATATTATGAAGAAGATAACGAACCTCAACAACAGAAGGCTACCCGTAATAAAAAGGCCCCTTCTGATGATGATGAAGGCCAACCCAGTACTAACTATAAGAAGCGTTACGACGACCTAAAGAAACATTATGATCAGAAACTTAACGAATTTAAACGAAAAGAGCAGGACATGTTGGAACAGACTCAAGCGTCTGAACCTGTGTACGAAGCTCCAAAGTCTCAAGAGGACTTAGATCGTTTTAGAGAAGAGTATCCTGATCTGTATGATACGGTAGAAACTGTAGCTCATATGCGTAGCCAACAAGAAGTGGAAACGTTGCGTTCTAAACTTTCTGTCATTGAAGGCAGAGAAGCACAGATTGCAGCAAGAGAAGCTGAAACGGCTCTACAAGAAAGGCATCCAGACTTTGACACAATCAGAGGTGACGATAACTTTCACGACTGGGCGAAAGATCAACCGAATCAGATTCAGGCTTGGATTTATGACAATCCTGATGATGTTGGTTTAGCAATTAAAGCGTTAGATCTTTATAAGTTAGATACAGGTAAAGGACAAACTACTCAAAAGAAACGTTCAAATCGAAAGCAAAGTCAAGGCTCTGCTGCTGACATAGTATCTACTAAAACAACAAATGTAGATTCTAAAGAAGCTAGGATTTGGACAGAGGGCGAAATAGCGAAAATGTCCATTGATCAGTTTGATAGGTATGAACAAGAAATCAACCTAGCCATGATCGAGGGAAGGGTTCGTAGATGATAATCTTTCTACTTTAAGGAGTAATTTTAAATGGCTTTTAACCAATCAGACGCTCTATTTGAGCAAGGTACAGACACCAATGGTAACTTTGGTAATTCTGTAGCAGGACAAACTAACTCGTTTTTCCTACCAAAAGTATATTCAAAACAAGTACTAAACTTTTTCCGTAAGTCGTCAGTAGCAGAAGCTATTACGAACACGGATTATGCTGGTGAAATTGCAGCATTCGGTGATAGTGTACGAATCATCAAAGAACCCGAAATTACTGTTTACCAGTATGAGCGTGGCGCAGACGTAACAAAGACAGCTTTGACCGACCAAGAAGTTACTCTTGTTATTGATACTGCTAACGCATTCAAGTTCATTGTTGATGATATTGAAACAAACATGTCACATGTAAACTTCCGTGACGTAGCCACTTCTTCAGCTGCTTACGCTCTGCGTGATGCTTTTGATACAGGTGTTATTGCTTCAATGTTCGCTGGTGTTTCTGCCTCTAGTCCTAACCATATTCTTGGTTCTGACAATGCAACTGACCTTGCTGCTGGTACTTTCGACGGTACTGGTAACTTGGATATCGGTTTCGGCTCTTCAGAGCATGATCCTATTGATGTTCTTTCTCGTATGGCTCGTCTTCTTGACGAACAGAACGTACCTGAAGAAGGTCGCTGGTTCTTGGCATCTCCTGAGTTCTATGAAATCCTAGTACAAAGCTCTTCTAAGCTTCTGTCAGTGGATTACAATGCAGGACAGGGTTCAATCCGTAATGGTTTGGTAAGCTCTGGTAAGCTACGTGGCTTTGATATGTATAAGACTAACAACATTGCTGCTGCATCTAATGCTGCTGGTAAGTGTCTTGCTGGTCACATGTCAGCTACTGCTACTGCTCAGACTATCACTAGCACTGAGGTCATCCGTGACCCAGATAGCTTTGGTGATATTGTACGTGGTCTTCATGTATATGGCGCTAAGGTACTTCGTGGTGACGCGATGGTATCAGCCTTCTACGGCGTAGACTAATTGGTAAGGGGGCTGTAAAAGGCCCCCGATCCTTTAATTTATAAAGGTACAGAATATGGCAACCATTGGAAGTGAAAATAACCCTGTAGTTTTTAGGAAAGCGATTGTATCTAAAGAAAGCCGCTTTCGTAAGGGCTTTGACAGAGCCAAGTATCAAGAAAACTATGATAAGATTTTTAATAAAAGCTCTGACCAGAAAAGCGACAGAGCACTTAGTAAAACTTTTTCAACGGAGCAAGACTCATGAATAAAAGACAAGGTTATATGGGCGGTGGATACGGTACTAATATTTCACCTATGGACATGAAGAATAAAAGTATGATGGATGAGCAGATGCGTACTCCTAAAATGAAAGGCGGTATGATGATGTCTAAAGGTAACGCTAGTATTTCTGCAATGGAAGAAATGTGTTCTGCCAAAGCAGGTAGGAACAACAGCGTATCTTCTAAGTGAAAGGTGTACCGCACTTTAAAAAGGATGGTACTGAGTACAAAGGTAATACTCATAAGATGCCTGACGGTTCTTTGCACACAGGAAAAACACACGGTAAAACAAGCGTGAAATTATTCCATAAGAAAGACTTATCTAAGAAATCTAAGGCAAAGGCAGGGAAGTAAACAATGGCAACATTCATTACATTAACAAATGAATTACTGCGAGAATTAAATGAAGTTGCTTTGACCTCTTCTACTTTTGCAGCGGCTATCGGTGTTCAGCAACATGCTAAAGACTGTATCAACAGAGCATACCTTGATATTGTTAATGAAGAACCTCAGTGGCCTTTCTTAGCTCAAGGTGAAAGCGGAGATACTGATCCTATGTACGGTAACACCTATGTTGAGACTGTAGCTGGTACACGTTGGTACGAGCTTAAGCCCTCATCTTCTAATATGACTACTGATTATGGTTACATTGATTGGGATCATTTCCTGCTTTCAACTGTAGGCGTAACAGGTGAAGCAGCACCTTACACTGTTCGTAACTTAAAGTTTACTACAACAGAAGAGTGGAAAGACTTCTACAGAGTTTCTGAAAACAAAGATGATGCTGACACTCAACAGTATGGTGTCCCCGGTAGAATTCTAAGAAGCCCTGACAGCCGTAAATTCGGAGTAAGTCCTATTCCAGATAAAGTATATCGTATTTGGTTTTATGCCTATACCCTCCCTACAGAGTTAGACGCTTTTGGAGATGCTATTGTATTTCCAGATGTTTATAAACCTGTCCTTTTAGCAAGAGCTAGATACTTTATGCATCAGTTTAAAGAAAACACACAAGCTGCTGCATTCGCTATGGACGATTATAAACGAGGTTTAAAGCTTATGAGACTTCACCTTATGGAACCAACTCCGGGTTACTTTAAAGACGATAGAATGAGATTCGTTTAATGTCGCAACCTTGGGGATATTCTTGTAAAGGCGGTTTAAATGTAAACCTAAACCAGCTTGAGATGCTTCAGAATCCGGGGGCTGCTACACGCCTACGAAACTTTGAGGTAGATCCTGATGGTGGTTACAGACGTATAGATGGCTTTACGCCTTTCGGAGATACCAAACCTAATGGATCTAACACTATACTAGGTATGGCTGTATACGCTGACGGCGTTGTTATCTGTTCAGGTACTGATATCTTTTTTAGTATAGACGGTGAAGATACTTGGTTACAGTTAAATAAAGCGTCTGTAGCGTCAGGTGGAGATAGTTACTCAGCTTTTACAGGTCGTTCAGTTGCCACAAGAGCCAGCCAAGGAAGATGTACTTTTGCTCTTTATGAAGGTAGTTCAGACTATGGTGAGCTTGTTATCTGCGATGGCGTTAACGAACCTTTCTTATTTCAGATGACAGGAACAAGCGGATTAAACAGCCGTACATTCTTTGCTAAAGAAATAACAGTTAGTGGTACTACAGGCCCTTCACAGGCTGTTATACATGATCAACACTTAATAGTTGCAGGAGCTTCTACATCTAGGAACACCGTCTACTATAGTGGTACAAATGATATTGATAGCTTCAGCAGTAGTGGTTCAGGGGCTATTGTAATCTCTGATGCTGTAGTAGGGCTTGCGAGTTTTCGAGGTGACTTAATCATCTTTGGTAGAAACAGCATTCACAAGCTATCTAACATTAATAACAACAACATAGCTGTTACACCTATTACCACCAACGTAGGATGTCTACACAGTGGAAGCATTCAAGAAGTAGGCGGTGATATTCTGTTTCTTGCACCAGATGGTGTACGGACTGTTGCAGGTACAGCCAGAATAGGTGACGTAGAGCTAGGCTCCGTCAGTAGGCAGATACAGTCTATTATTAAAGATATTGCCGCTAACTCTAATTTTATTCTAACTAGCGGTGTTCTAAGAAGTAAGTCTCAATATAGATTATTCTATAGTACAAATACTGAAAGCCCATCAGTAGCCAAAGGTGTTATAGGTACTCTAACTTCTGAGGGCTTTTCTTGGTCAGAAACACTAGGAATCCAAGCTTTAGGAATGGTATCTGATCTAGCCGTAAACGGAGTAGAAAAGGTTCTGCATGGAGACAAAGATGGTTTTATCTATAACCACGCAGTAGGTACTTCTTTTTTCAATGCTGGTGAAGCAACAAACATTGCATCAGTTTATCAAACCCCAGACTTTGATTTTGGAGACGTAGGGACTAGAAAAACTGTTAAATATGCTAGAGTTTCTTTTAGCCCTGAAGGGGAAGTTAGACCTAGCTTCAGAGTTAGGTATGATTACGAAGACCCTAACGTACCTCAACCCGAACCTTTTCTAGTAACAGGTATTTCTCTTCCTGCTATCTTTGGTACAGCAGTACTTGGTTCAATAACTTTCGGAGCCACCTCCGATCCAATGGAAAGAATTACAGTAGAAGGCTCTGGAAACACATGCAGCTTTAGAGTTTCAAGTAACGACCAAAGACCCGCTTATGCTGTAAACGGTATTTATGTAGATTACATGCCATCAGGCAGGAGATAAATTAATGGCCCAGAATTACACACGACAAAGTTCATTTGATGACGGCGATACAATTACAGCGTCTTTATTTAATAATGAATTTAACCAAGTAGTAAATGCTTTAGCTTACTCAGCAAGCAGTGACAGCTCTACCGGACATAAACATGATGGTACTTCCGGTCAAGGCGGTAACATTCCTAAGATAGGTGACATAGACTTTCTTAATAAGGTTGTTGTAGATAGCACTAATAACAGATGGGGCTTCTTTGTTCAGGTAAGCAGTTCCTCAGTTGAACAGATACGCATCCAAGATGGAGCTATTGTTCCTGTTACTGATTCAGATATTGACTTAGGTACTAGCTCACTAGAGTTTAAAGACTTATTTCTTGATGGCACTGCTCATATAGATACACTAGATGTAGATGCTAATGCCACGATTGCAGGTACACTAGGTGTTACTGGAAACACAACTGTCGGTGGTACATTAGCTATTACAGGTAATACTACTGTTGGTGGAACTCTTGTTGTTACAGGTACTACAACATTCAACGGCGGTACTCTTACTTTAGGTGATGCTGCAAGCGATAATGTTGTATTTGGTGCTGATGTAAACAGTAATATTATTCCTAATACTGATAGTAATTTTGACCTTGGAAGCTCTGGACAAGAGTGGCGTGACCTTTATTTAGATGGTACTGCTCATATAGATACACTAACTGTAGATGTAAATGCAACCGTAGCAGGTACACTAGGTGTTACAGGTGTATTAACAGGTACAAGCTTAGACATATCTGGCAACGTTGATATTGATGGTGTTACTAATCTAGATGTAGTAGACATTGACGGTGCTGTAGATATGGCTTCTACCCTTACTGTTACAGGTGTATTAACAGGCACAAGCCTTGATATCTCCGGTAACGTAGATGTAGATGGTACTACTAACCTAGATGTCGTTGACATTGATGGCGCTGTCGATATGGCTTCAACGCTTGCTGTTGCAGGAGAAATCACAGCCAACGGCGGCATAGCTCTGGGTGATAACGACAAAGCTACGTTCGGTGCTAGTGATGATTTACAGATTTATCATGATGGTTCAACAAGTGTTATTGAAGAAATAGGTTCAGGAGATTTACGATTAAAAGGCACAAACATAGATTTTAAGTCTACAGCAAACGAGACTTATGCTTACTTTCAAGCAGATGGTGCGTCCATACTTTACCACAACGGAAGTGACAAACTAGCCACTACCTCCACAGGCATTACGGTCGGCGGTACTGTAACAGCCACAGGCACTTCAGTCTTCGCAAGCCTAGACATCTCTGGCGACATTGATGTTGACGGTACAACTAACCTTGATGTCGTGGACATTGATGGCGCTGTAAACATGGCGACCACTGCCCTTGTTACAGGCGTTCTAACTACGACTGCCGCTACTGTTCATACTAGCGGGATTACAATGCCTGACAATGCTAAGGCCCTCTTCGGCGCAGGTAATGATTTACAGATTTATCATGATGGCACTAATAGCCATATAGCAGATAATGGGACAGGAAATTTAATATTAAATGGTAATGAAGTTCGCATATTAAGTGATGATACTTCCGAATACTCTGGAAGATTTATTACTAACGGAGCCGTAGAGCTTTACTACGACAGTGCAAAGAAAATAGCCACCACATCCACAGGCATAGACGTTACTGGCTTAGTGGCTGCAGATTCCCTAACAGTAGATAACTTCACGCTTGATGGGACTACCCTTGCTTTAAGTTCTGGTGACTTTACTCTAGACGTTGCAGGGGATATTAACCTTGATGCAGATGGTGCTGATATAAACCTGAGAGACGGTGGAACAGCTATGGGTAGGTTAGGTCTTGAAAATGGCGATTTAAACATTGCCTCTTCCCAGCAAGATTATGACATAAAGTTCAAAGGAAACGATGGTGGTAGTGTAATCACAGCCCTCACCCTTGATATGTCAGCGGCAGGTGCGGCTACTTTTACTGGCCTAGTCACAGCCAACGCTGAATTACAAGTTAATGGCACAGGAAATGTTGCTGTATTTGAAGCAACAGATGGCCCAGCTTATATTCAGATTAAAGATGATGATGGAACTTCTGGTTTTATCGGCGTTGATGCGGGGGCGATGGTGTTCCAAACATCAGGGGCAAGTTTTGCTAGTAAGTTTGTTATAGCCGCAGACGGCTCACTCAGCACCCCAACGCTAGGAACCTCTAACGTCCGATTCGGTGTCAACGCAGGTAACAGCATTGCA
>Ga0209384_1001888_pt1 | contig 10376 bp, 9 predicted proteins | sample CoawatmetaG05DNA_FD_187511 | JGI IMG/M metagenome (GOLD analysis project Ga0209384, IMG submission 187511) | Marine microbial communities from the West Antarctic Peninsula - Coastal water metaG058-DNA (SPAdes) (version 2) | ecosystem: Environmental > Aquatic > Marine > Coastal ... | reverse complement strand
TTTTCTTGAATTATTAATTATAAAATCTGATAGTATATTCCTAGCAATAGTTGAGTTTTTTTTGATCAAAAGCTCAATTTCATTAGTTTTATAAATTAAATTTTTTAGATGGTTTTTCTTCCAAGACCTTATTTGTTGAATAACAAGAGGTTTGTCTTTCCAGAAAATGGGAGGTTTACTTGCAGAAATCGCTAGTTCAATATCGTTCTTTTCATCAACTAATTCATAAATTTTAATTAACCTTTTTAGTTTAGTTAATAATGTTCTAATAATTATAATATTATCTTCATCTGAATAGTTGTTTTCATTCAAAATAGTGACAGTTTTCCTTGTATTTTTAGCAAGAGATTGGTTCACTAGTTCTGAGGCACTATAATTATCTGCTAAGTTGGTTAGCTTTATTATCTCTTCAAGATTTAAATTTTTTTTATTTAATGAATAAGCCTCAATTTTTTTTAATTCATTATTCAAATTTTTTCTATCTCCCCTACTTCTTTCTATTAAAACATTTATTAATTGCTGCGATATTGGAATTTTTCTATTTCTAAAAAAAAGACTAATTATTGAATTTAATGTTTGATTATTATCCTCATAAAATGGAACACATATAATTGATTTTTCTTTTTCGAAAATTTTTCTTAAAGTAGATTTCTTTTCAAGATTTTTTGAATTTAAAATTATTTTGATATCGTCTGGTTTTTTTTCTATTAAATCTTCTACTGTTTCTTTAATCTTATCCGTAGCTCTATTAATGATTATGAGTTTTTCTTTATCAAAAAAAGATTTAGTAAGAACACTATTAAAAAAACTATTAACATTATCTAATATTTCTTTTTCTTCATATCTATGAATTTTATCCTGATAACTTTTTTCGAATAAATTGATAATAGTCTCGTCTTTTAGACCTTCATTATCGCCATAAAATAAATATAATTTATAATCTTTTATTTTTATTTTGTTTAGCTCGAATGATTTTATTATCATATAAGTTTGGCAAGCATAGAAGTTATTTTATCTACAATAGCTCCAGCTAAATTATTTTTAATCTCATTCTCATAAGTTCTTAGTTCAAGTGTATTAGAATTATTGTTATAATCAAAATTTTCTATAACCTTAAAATTTGAGACATATTGCCCATTCTGAAATACTCGAACTTTCACTGTTATTTCATTTTTAAATTTTGTAGCATTCCCAGCTGCATCTTTAGTTGTAGTAATTTTTTCAGAGTTGCTAGAGATTTTTAATGAAAAACTTTTCCCCCCTTTAGTATCAGGGTTGCTATATCTTTTCAGGATTTGTTTTATTTTCAAATTAGTTTGTCGGTCTCCAGTAAGAGTCAATTCACTTATTATAAAACTATAGTTTATTCTATTTTTTACTGAATATACAGCTTCATAGCCACAGGATGATAAAAATAAAAAAAGAAGAAAGGTAAATGTTTTTTTTTTCATTTTTTATATTATAATATTTATAAGTCTGTTTGGTACAAAAATTGATTTTTTAATTTTTTTGTGATTAATGAACTTTTCCATTTCTTGATTTAGTTTAATTGTTTCTAAAATTTCTTTTTCTATCATATCTCTTTTTACCTTTAAAATAGCTCTTTTTTTACCATTTATCTGCACAACAAAGTTAATTTCATTCTCTATTAAATCCTCTTTGGAAACTCTTGGCCAATTTATTTGGTGTTCATTAATAATGCTTAGGCACTCGTTTGAAAAATGTGGAATAAAGGGATTTAGTAGAATTAAAATTTTTCTATAGTTTTCAATTAAAACTTTTTTTTTTATAGGTTTATCAATTTCTTTGATCAAAAAATTATACATTTCATAAAGGTTGGCAACTATTACGTTGTAGTGAAACTTTTCTAAGTTTTGGGTTATCTTATGAATTAGTTGGTTAGTGAATTTAATTAAATTTTCACCTTCATTTTCTTTATGATCATTTTTAATTTTATCTAAAACTTTTGAATTTAACGTCCATAATTTTTGAATAAATTTAAATGAAGCTAGCATACCCTGGTCAGACCATTGCACATCTTTTTCTGGGGGACTATCTGATAAAATAAATAATCGAACTGAGTCTGCTCCATAATTTTTGATAATACTTTGCGGATCTATTGTATTTTTTTTTGATTTTGACATGGATTCTGTTGGTCCAACGATTACTTCTTCAGAAAGATTGGTCTTTTTATAAAATTTTTTACCATCTTCTGAGGTTACTTCTTCTGGAGCTAACCATTTATTTTGTTGGTCTTTATAAGTTTCGTGACAAACCATACCTTGTGTAAATAGCCCACTAAAAGGTTCTTTTATCTTAAAGCTATCATTTTTATGAGATAGAGCTTGCATAAAAAATCTTGAGTATAGAAGGTGTAATATGGCATGCTCGACCCCACCAATATATTGATCAACAGGCATCCAATAATTCACCTCTTCCTGTGTAAAGCCATGATTAATATTTTGAGGAGAGCAAAATCTTAAAAAATACCAAGAAGAATCAACAAAAGTATCCAATGTATCAGTTTCTCTTCTATACTTTTTTTTATCTAATATAAAATATTTCCAATCTTCCTCTGTATCAAGTGGGTTTCCCGTGCTACTTAATTTTTGAATCTCTGGAAGTTTAACAGGCAACATATCTCTAGGAATTTTAAAAGGTACATCATTTTCATCATAAGCTATTGGAATTGGACATCCCCAATATCTTTGTCTTGATATGCCCCAATCTTTCAATCTATAGTTAGTTTTTTTTTTACCTAAATTATTCTTTTCAAGAAATTCTATTGTCTTAATAATAGATTCATTTGGAACTTTTAAACCATCTAAGAATTTTGAATTACAAATATAACCTTCACCCGTATAAGCCTCATCATTTATTTCAAAATCTTTATCTTTTTCAGGCTTAACGACAGGTATAACTTCTAAATTATATTTTTTTGCAAAATCTAAATCTCTCTGATCATGTGCTGGGCAACCAAATACAGCACCAAGCCCGTAGTCCATTAATACAAAGTTTGCAAAATAAACTGGAACTTTCATATCTTTATCTAGTGGATTAATTGCAATTAAATCTGTTTTAAAACCCAGTTTTTCAGCAGAGGCAATTGATTCTTCGGTCGTGCCAGTTTTAGAACATTCTTTTTTAAATTCTTGAAATTTTTTATCTTCTTCATAATATTTTGCTAAAGGGTGATCAACTGAAAGTGCAAGAAAAGAAAAACCAAATAAAGTATCTGGTCTTGTCGTATAACACTTAATATTTTCAATGGGTTTTACACTTTCGACTTTAAATTCAACTTCGCATCCAAAAGATTTACCTATCCAGTTTTTTTGCATAACTTTTACTTTGTTAGGCCAATTATCTAAGCCATCTAACCCCTGTAAAAGTTCCTCAGAAAACTTGGAGATGTTAAAAAACCATTGATTTAACTTCTTCCTTTCAACTATGGCTCCAGACCGCCAACCTTTACCGTCTACTACCTGTTCATTAGCAAGAACAGTTTGATCAACTGGATCCCAGTTAACATAATTCTCTTTTCTGTAGACTAAACCCTTATCATACAAGTCTAAAAAAAACTCTTGTTGATGTTTATAATATTTAGGTGAGCAAGTTGAGATTTCTTTATCCCAATCAATTGATAGTCCAAGTTTTTTAAGTTGAGATCTCATAGTTTTAATATTAGATTCTGTCCAAGTCTTAGGATCTAAATTATTTTGTCTTGCGGCATTTTCTGCAGGCATTCCAAACGAGTCCCAACCCATAGGATGAAGAACATTATAACCTTGTAAAGCTTTAAATCGTGCCAGCACATCACCAATTGTATAATTTCTAACATGGCCCATGTGAATTTTACCTGATGGATAAGGAAACATCTCCAAACAGTAAAATTTTTTTTTACTCTTATCGACTTTAGTTGAAAATGACTTTTTCTCTTCCCAAAGTTTTTGCCACTTTTCTTCTACTGTTTTGAAATTATATCTGTCCACAAAAATTTAATCTTTTATTTTAAATTTATAGTTTAATATTTTTACTGGCCATTATTTCTTAGAGGGTTTTAATTTTTTTTCGGCCTGATAAACTGCTGCTGTTTTTAAAATTTTTGTTTTTAACTCAGTATTAATATTTCCTTGTTTTTCAGAGGTTACACAATTTGATGGTGTTATACATTTTTTATTAAAAACCTTAATATCAATGGCATCGGATCTGATTTCATTTGTCAAAAATCTAATTGAAATTTTAATACTCTCATTTGAATCTTCATCGGTTGAATACCAATCTGTAATTATAATACCACCACTGTAATTAACCGACGCTAAAGGCATAAAATCTATAGTATCTAGGGATGCTCTCCACAACTCATTAGAACTTGCAAATTCGAAAGTTCCTCCTCTAGACTTAGTCATATCCATAATTCTAAAACCTCTTCCCTCTTCAAGGTTTTTTTTAACTCTTAATTTTGGATCATCAGGATATTTTCTAGCATCAGCTCCAGGGAGCTTACCATTACATGAACTCAAAATAATAGTTGATAGTATTAGTGCAAATATAGTTTTAAGATTTTTAATAGAAATCATAATAAAATTAGTTGTTAATTTAATAGTTTTATACAATATATTTTGAAAATTACTAAAAGTATAAGTAAATAGCCACTTTTAAAGTGATGTAAAAATACAACACTTGTCATAATTTACAATAAATAACGGTAATTTTTATAATAAATTAGGCTTAAATTGATACACATTCGATGTTTATTATTAATAATAAGAACAAAAAAGTAATTTTTATAATAAGCAAAAGATAAACTGGATGTTACTTTTGTCAAAAAAAAATTATTAAAGACAATAACAACAATAACAAAAAACAAAGGAAAAATATGAATAACTTTAAAAAAATAGGTATGACTGCTCTAGCAGCTTCACTTGTTTCTACATCAGTATTTGCTGGTGAATTAGCAGTGTCTGGTTCAGCAAAAATCAACTACGAAATCTACTCAGGAGAAGGCCAAAATGGTTCTAAGGCTTTTTCAATGGGAAACCAAATTACGTTTTCTGGTTCAGGTGAACTAGACAATGGAATGAATGTTTCATTATCATTCGTGATTGATGAATTTGATGGTAAGAACGATGCAACCAGCGCAAACTCAGGTTCAGTTTTTGATGCTCACTCAGTAACAGTTAGCTCAGACGCTTTAGGAACTCTTGTATTTCATGGTGAAGGTGGAGACTCTGCACAAAATGCAGTAGGTGACACTGCAGCTGGAAACATCTGGGATAACTTTGATAGTTCAGCAACTGTTTTAAAAGAATCAGGAATGGGCACTAACTCGATGCATTATACATTACCTTCAATGGTAGATGGTTTAACTGTAGCAGTTTCATACTCGCCAAATCCAAATAAGGACGAATCGGATTCAGCTTATGCTTTAACTTATGCTGGTGTTGAGGGTTTATCTGTTAGCTATGCTAAAGGTTCAAGCGATGGTGATGCTGCAGGAACATTAAACCAAGATGCTAATGCTGACACTACGTCTTTGAAAGCATCATATGCTTATGGTCCAGTAACAGTTGCTTATTCAGATCATGAACATGATGCTTCTAAGTCTGATGGTACAAACGACCAAGATGCTAAGTCTATGAAAATTTCATACACTGTGTCTGATGCAATTTCTGTATCATATGCAACTGAAGAAATAGACAGCAAAGCTTCAACTACTAATGTTGATGCTGAGTACACTAAGATTGTAACTTCATACACTTCTGGTGGAATGACGGTATCTGCTAACTATCAAGAAGCAGAAAACATAGACTTTTCTACTGCTGTTGCTCAAGACAAAGAGTACTACGGTCTAAGTTTATCATTTGCATTCTAATTTAATTTAGAACACAAATTAATAAAAAGGCCCCGTTCTAGGGGCCTTTTTTTTGTTCAAAAAAAGAAATACCCGCGTAACCTGAACAATTAGTTAAATTTAATTTTTTTAAATTAATTTTTGAAATACCCCCAAGAGCTATAAATGGTTTTTTAGTTAAAAGAGATAAAAGTTTAACTCTATTAATTCCTAAGAAGTTTTTATTTTTTTTAAACACTGATGATAAAAAAATTGCTTCAATATTCTGTAACTCTTTAGTTCTTATCTCATAAACATTATGAGAAGATCCCAAGATAATAAATTTTTTCTTTAATGAATAAGAGAGGTGTTTTTTATCTTTATTAAATGAGGGGATATAAGCACCATCTAAGTCAAGTTTTAAGGCTAATTTTATATTGTTTGAAAGTAAGAATTTATTACCTTTTTTTTTACAATAATTTTTTATCTTTATAATTAGTTTTTCATCAACTTTTTGATTATAATTTCTAAAGATTATTATTGTTTCATTGACCTGTTTATCTATGTGACTTTGGTCAAATTTATTTATAAAGTAATATTTCTTTAAAATTTTATTATGCATAACACGATTAAAAACTTAATTTATATAGAAGACCTTATTAAATCTAAAGTAAATCATGATGAATTACCTAAAATTATTGCAGTATCAAAAACCTTTCCAATAGAAAATATTTTACCATTAATTGATCACGGACATCTTCATTATGGGGAAAACAAGGTTCAGGAAGCCCTAGATAAATGGACTGATATAAAAAACCAAAATAAGAGCATTAAACTTCATTTAATTGGAAGGCTTCAAAGCAATAAAGTAAAATTTGCCTTAAGAGTATTTGATTATATTCATTCATTGGATAGTGAAAAATTAGCCAATAAAATTGCTGATGAACAAACTAAACAAGGAAAAAAACCCAAGATATTTATTCAAGTTAATGTTGGTAATGAAGATCAAAAATCTGGAATAAACAAAGAAAGATTGGGTGATTTTTATAAATTCTGTAAAAATTTGAATTTAGATATCATTGGCACAATGTGCATTCCTCCAAATGATGGTAATACAGAAAAATATTTTTCTGAGATGAACGATGCAAGTAAAGAATTAAATTTTAAAGAATTAAGTATGGGTATGTCAGGAGATTATCTAGAGGCAATTAAATATAATGCAACATACATCAGGGTAGGTTCAAAAATATTTGGTAGAAGAGACTAACCAATTTTGATTTTCGTTTTTTTATCTATTAATTTTAATAATATTTCAAAATCTTTCCTTTTTAAAGCAACACATCCTGCGGTTGGTTTATAATTGTCTGTTAAATGAATAAATACTGCACTTCCTTTGTTTGGAGTTTTTTTTTCATTGTGACTAATTGAAATTATATAATCATACTTGTGATCTTTTCTATATAGATTTTCTTTAATATTTTTATTATTTGTTTTAATTTCTTCATTATATTTTTTATGTTTTGGGTCATCACACCAGGCCATATCTCGTTTAATGACCTTTTTATTAATTTTGTAGTTTGGAATGCCAACACGATCTTTTCTAAAATATAATTTTCTTAAACTAAATAACCCTTTGGGGGTCGAATAATCACCCTCTTTTTTATTAGAATTTATGCCCCCTTTTCCAATACAACATCTCAATTTAAAGTCATCAATTATAAGAGTGTTTTTATTTGGTACATGAATTATCATAGTAAATGTTAAATATAATTATGCAAAATGTTTTCATTATAAATTTTACTTTACTATACGAGATCCTGGATGAGATAAAAGAAAATTTATCTTTTAAAATTATAAAATTTGAAAATGAACAAGATTTTCAAAAAACTACTGATTTAGATATAACAAATTGTTTAATAATTTCAAAAACTAGTCAAAAAGTATTATTAAATAATTATATAACTAATAAAAATTTTTTATATTTTAATGATTTTCCCCTATCTTTAAAAAAATTATTAGAATTGATCAATATCAAATTAATCAAATTAAAATTTAACCGTCAGTCTAAAATTATTATTAAAGGGTATGAATTAAACCTAAATTCTAAATTTTTTTCTAAAGATAATTTAAATTTAAAGTTAACTGAAAAAGAAATTGAAATTATTTTGTATCTTAATAATACAAAAATTAAACATGATGTTGCAGATTTACAAAAAAATATATGGGACTATTCAACAAACATGGAAACCCATACTGTAGAAACACATATTTATAGATTACGGAAAAAAATAAGTGATTTATTTATGGATCAAAATTTTATATTAAGTCACAAAAGTGGCTATTTTATTGAGTAAAATAGCTTAATCTAGTCTGGCACCAACTTTTTGGATTATTTTTGAAGACATCTCGGTTCCTTTTTCGAGACATTCTTTTGTTGAAATATTATTAATAAGTCCATGAAGAAAACCAGCTGCAAAAAGATCTCCTGCACCTGTTAAATCTATAATTTTTAAATTAGGTTTACTTTGACATTCTACAATTTCTTGATTTTTAATAGCAATACTTCCTTTTTCACCACGTGTAATAATTAAAATTTTTCCTAATTGTTTTCCAAATTCAATGATATCTTCAAAATTTTTAGCGTCAATCAACGACCTAATTTCTTGTTCATTAGCAAAAGTAATATCAAGTTTATTTTTAACTAAATCTAAAAAATCACTTTTATGTCTTTCCACACAAAACTGATCTGATAGAGACATTGCTTTAACATTAGAGAGTAACATTGCTTTATCAAAAGCTGACTTTGGTTCTCCCTTATCCCACAAATATCCTTCTAAAAATATCATTTCACTTTCTTTTATTGCTTTTTCATCAATATCTTGTTCATTAATTTTTCCAGCAATTCCTAAAAATGTGACCATAGTTCTTTCTGCATCAGGTGTGATTAAAATTAAACAAGTTCCAGTTGGTGAAGTTTCTTGTTTTTTATTATAAAAATATTGAACTTTTTCTTTAGTTAGGCCTTCTTCGTATTTTTGTCCTAAATCATCAGCATTAACCTTACCTATAAATCCAACATCATTTCCCAATTGAGACAGTCCAACAATAGAATTTGCAACAGACCCACCAGAAACTGTTTCTTCAATATCTAAGGTAGATAAAAGTTTTTTAAACTCGACTTCATCAACTAATTTCATTGTACTTTTTGCTAATTGATTATCTAGCAAGTATTGATCGTTTACTTTACAAATGACGTCAACAATTGCATTACCAATTCCTAGTATTTTCATATTAAGCTTTTTTTATTTTAACAGGATTTTTTCGATTAGGATAACAAGTCGTGCAAATTTTACAAGTCAAACCATAACATTCCCTAGCTTTACAAAATTCTCTTCCGTAATAAATTATTTGTAAATGTAATTTGCTCCATGTTTTTTCAGGGAATATTCTTTTTAAATCCTTTTCAGTTTGAATAACATTTTTACCATTTGTTAATCCCCACCTCTGAGCTAATCGATGTATGTGAGTATCGACTGCAAAGGCTGGAACTCCAAAACCCTGAGACATGACCACACTTGCTGTTTTATGGCCTACACCAGGCAGTTTTTCTAGCTCTTCAAAGCTTTTAGGCACTTTACCTCTATGTTTTTCTAGAAGCAGCTTAGACATCAAGTAAACACTTTTTGCTTTTACCCGAAAGAGACCAATACTTTTAATTAATCTTTCAATCTTTTTTCTGCCTAATTTTACAAAGTGTTCAGGTTTATTATATTTTGGATATATATTTTTAGTTACATTGTTAACATTTAGATCGGTGCATTGCGCTGATAAAAGAACGGACATTAAGAGAGTAAAATTACTAGTATGATCTAGTGGGATAGGGGTTGTTGGATAAATCTTATTTAAAATTTTTAGTATCTTTTTAGCTTTTTCTTTTTCATTCATTATCTAAAGTTCAATAAATCTCTCATTGAATAAAGACCTGGTTTTTGATTGATAAGCCATTTTGCAGCAGTTAAGGCACCATCTGAATAAAGTGCTCTATCAAACGCTTCATGGTTTAATTTTATTATCTCTTTTCCACTTGAGAATGTAACCTCATGTTCCCCAATAATTTCATCTTTTCTAATTGAATTAAAATTAATTTTTTTTCCATAAGGAAAAATTTTTTTATTTAAAAATTTTTTGCCAATTAAATTATAAAGATTTTTATTTTTTCCATCAGCTATTCCTTTTCCAAGCATTAAAGCTGTTCCTGATGGGTAATCTTTTTTGTGTTTGTGATGAACCTCAAAGACTTTACTTAAATATTCATCATTTAGTGATTTTGAGGCAATTTCAGTTAGATGCATTAATAAATTAACACCTAGGCTCATATTACCTGCTTTTAAAATAGGAATTTTTTTAGAAAATTTTTTGATTATATTCTCTTCTTTCTGAGTAAATCCAGTTGTTCCAATTACTACTCTTTTTTTTAATTTAGAGGCAATTTTTAGAATATCTAAAGTACAGTTTGGGACTGTAAAATCTATTATTACATCAGTTT
>Ga0209384_1001887_pt1 | contig 10378 bp, 6 predicted proteins | sample CoawatmetaG05DNA_FD_187511 | JGI IMG/M metagenome (GOLD analysis project Ga0209384, IMG submission 187511) | Marine microbial communities from the West Antarctic Peninsula - Coastal water metaG058-DNA (SPAdes) (version 2) | ecosystem: Environmental > Aquatic > Marine > Coastal ... | reverse complement strand
CGAATCCCTTTTTTAAATAGTTTGCGTATATTAGATCGTAAAGTATTATCTAACCTCAAAAATAAATCTTTTACTTTTTCTGAGGACCTTCCTCTAAAGGTTGTTACATGAAATTTATCTGACTCTAAAAAAGGTTGCTTTGAAAAATAATAATTAGAAATGCAACATCTAATATCTTCTTTTAATACTTTACTTACAGAATGCCAAGATTCTTGATGGGTTGTCATTACTACCAGCCTATTAAATTTACTTTCTATAGTAGTTTGTGCTTGTTTTAAACCTTTTGGCCATACTTCTAAATTACCACCATTTTCTATGGTCCAATTTGGGGTAACATAATACAACAAGTTTAAAACACGCCACCTGTTTCTATCTTTGTCATGAGAATTGTCTAAATGTGGATTTAGAAAATTATCTTTTCCCATTAAAGACAGACCGCCAGCATATAAATTTTCATCACCATAAACTTCTTCTAAATCGCAAATTTCTGAAATTAACTGAATTACTTTTTTATCTTGAAAAGCATAAATCACTTGCTCTAAAAGTGTATCATAACTATCCATTTGATAGGCTGTAAATTTAAACTCACGTAAATTTTTCTTACGAATGGCTTTATCTATACCAGGAAATTTATTATGAATTTCTAATGCCAATTCCTTAGGCAATAAATCATCTATAAAAAAATAGCCAATAGTATCTTTCGATTTTAAAAACTGCATTTTTAAAAGCTCTCTGTTCGCTGTTAAATTATCAAAAATTAGTTGTGCTATTTCGGTTTTACGAATCTTCATAAATCTTTAGTAAAGTATAAATATATTCATTTTTTAAATTTTACATTTGTATTTAATGAAAAAAAGTATACATCTTGTTTCTTTTGATATTCCATACCCACCAAATTATGGCGGAATTATAGATATATATTTTAAAATAAAAGAATTACATAAGTTAGGTATACAAATATACTTGCATACTTATCTTTTTAATGATAAAACAGAACAACCTGAATTAGAAAAATATTGCGAAAAAATATTTTATTACAAACGGAAAAATGCTTTTTTGTCTTTATTTTCTAAATTACCATTTAGAGTTCAAAGTAGAAGTTGTAATAAACTAATTGAAAATCTTAAAAACTTACAGTTCCCAATAATTTTTGAAGGTTTACATACTACCTATCCACTTAAAAAATATAATTTTAAAAACACTTACATTAGAGCGCATAATATTGAGCATAACTATTTTTTAGGGTTATCTAAAAGCGAAAAAAACATATTTAAAAAAGTGTTCTTTCTACTAGAGTCCATCAAACTAAAAAAGTTTGAAAACATATTAGAAAAAGCATCAGGTATTTTCTCAATTTCTCCTTTCGAGCAAGCATATTTTACTAAAAAATATGGAGCAAAAACAGTTTATATCCCAGTGTTTCACGACACAAAAAACACAACGCATACAGAGGAAAAAGGAGATTTAATAGTATATCATGGTGATTTGAGAATTGCCGATAACGTAAGAGCTGCTTTATTTTTAATTGATGTATATAAAAACACATCGTTTCAGTTTGTAGTTGCAAGTAGCTGTAAAAATAAGACCGTTCTTAAGCAAATTAAGAAGTATCATAATCTAAATTTTAAAGACATTCCTACTCAAGAAAGTTTAGAACAATTGTTTAAAAAAGCACAAATAAATACACTATTCACCTTCCAGAAAACAGGTATTAAGTTAAAATTATTAAATACGTTACATCAAGGAAAACATATTATTTCAAACACACAAATGATAGAAGACACTGGGCTTGAATCATTATGTGAATTAGCAAATACTAAAAAAGATATCTTAGAAAAAACATCGAAACTACTTGAGCAAAAATTTTCTAAAACTCACGTAATAGCGCGAAAAGAAAAATTATTAGATTTTAATACTATAGAAAACGCAAAAAAAATAGTAGCAATTATATTTAAACAGTAGCTTGTTGTAAAACTTCAAATAACTTACCACCTTCACACTTTAATGTTTTCTGCTTAAACTTTACAATTAATTGATAATCGTGAGTAGCCATTAAAATAGTTTTTCCGTTTTTAGAAATTTCATTTAAAAGTTCCATTACCTCTAAAGATGTTTTTGGATCTAAATTACCAGTTGGTTCATCTGCTAAAATCAATTCAGGATCATTTAAAAGGGCTCTTGCAATTGCTACTCTCTGCTGCTCACCGCCAGAAAGTTCAAATGTATTTTTATAATATTGAGATTTTAAACCCACTTTATCTAGTACCTCATAAATTTTTTCTTCCATAAGTTTGTTGTCTTTCCAGCCAGTTGCCTTTAAAACAAACTTTAGATTTTCGAAAATATTTCTATCATTTAATAACTTAAAATCTTGAAATACAATTCCTATTTTTCTTCTTAAAAACGGAATTTCCTTTTCTTTTAAACCTTTTAAATCAAACCCTACAATACTTCCAACTCCTTTTCTTAGTTGCAAATCTCCATATAAGGTTTTCATTAAACTACTTTTTCCACTACCCGTCTTTCCTATTAAATAACAAAATTCTCCTTTATTAATAGTTAAATTTACTTTAGAAAGAACCAAATTATCTCTTTGATAAATTTCTGCATTTTCTAGATGTAAAACAAGATTGCTCATAATATTAGGTAGTTTCTACAAACTTAAAAGTTTCTAACGATTTTTTACTATGAATTCATAACAATTCTTACTTTTGATTAAGAATTTGAGATTCTTTTGTGTTCTCCCCAACAAAACAAAGAATTATTCGTTATCTATCGAGAGAAATAAAATTTATATGAAATATCATTTTTTTAAAAAAGAGATGCTTTCTTTGTGTTTTTTCTTTGTTGCCCTTCCTTTTTTATCGCAACAAACAATTGCGAATGCAACAGATATAACTAACTATAATTCTGGCTTAAACTTATACAACACAAAAGCATATGCTGCTGCACAAAAGATGTTTTACACATTTCGTAAAACTAAAAATATTGGTTCTAATTTAAAAGCTAATGCTTCATACTACGAAGCAATGTGTGCCATAAAACTAAATCAGCAAGATGCAGATAAAAAGGTGCTTTCATTTGTGGAAAAACATCCAAATAGCAACAAAAAAAATGGTGCTTTTTTTAATGTTGGAACCTATTATTTTGCAAATAAGAAAGCTGCTTATGCTCTAAAATGGTTTCAAAAAGTAACTATAGATGAACTTTCTGATGAAGACCAAAAAGAGTTGAATTTTAAAATGGGCTATTGTTTTTTAATGACCAATAATTTAGCTTTAGCCAATAAGCGTTTTTTACCATTAATTAATGATGCCAAATATGGAAATGATTCTAGGTATTATTATGGTTTTATAGCTTATAAATTAGAGGATTATGATATTGCAGAATCTACATTAAAAGAAATTGCAGACAATGAATCTTACCGGGCTGAAATTTCTTATTACTTATTAGATATTAGTTTTAAATTTGGAAATTTTGAGCGTTGTATAAAAGTTGGATTAGAATTATTTTCAACAATAGAAAAAAAATTAAAATCTGATGTATCTAAAATTATTGGTGAAAGCTACTTCAATCTGAAAGAGTATGCAGCTGCCATTCCTTATTTAAAAGACTATGGAGGAATTAAAGGAAAATGGAATAATACAGATTTTTATCAATTAGGATATGCATATTATAAGCAAAAAGATTTTAAAAATGCAATCAATAATTTTAATAAAATTATTGATGAGAAAAACACTGTTTCTCAAAATGCATATTATCACCTGGGTGAATGCTACATGAACCTTGACAAAAAAGCAGCTGCGTTAAACGCTTTTAGGTCAGCTGCAGAAATGAGTTTTAATAAAAGCTTACAACAAGATGCAGCACTAAATTATGCAAAATTAAGTTATGAAGAAGGAAATCCCTTTGAAGCTGTAGCTGCCGTTTTACAAAACTATTTAAAAAAATATCCGACATCTAAAGAATATGCTAAAATTAATAAGTTGCTAGTTTCTTCATTTCTAAATGAGCAAAATTACAAAGGAGCTTTAAAATTTTTATCACAAAAAAAGTCTAAAGAAAACAGAGCATTTATACAAGAGATTTCGTTGTATCGAGGTATTCAACTATTTAATGAGAACAACTATAAAGAGGCTTTATTACTATTTGTTGAAGGGAAAAAATCTGGCAACATTGAAATCAATCAAAAATGTAGGTATTGGGAAGCCGAAACTACTTACATGTTACAAGACTATGAAACTGCGTTCATAAAGTTTAATACTTTAAATACGTTGGTAAAACAGAAAAATATAGACACTTTTATCTTACTAGATTACAATATTGGTTATTGCCATTTTAAATTAAAAGAATATACCAAGGCATCGAAAGCTTTTGATATGTTTCTGCAAAAAGATGCGATTCCAGATGCCATAAAATATGATGCATTTACACGTTTAGGAGATAGTTATTTTGCAACAACAAATTATAAAAAGGCAATTATTGCCTATGAAAACGTAACAGATGATTTTGGCATAGGTACAGATTATGCGACCTATCAAATAGGAATGAGTTATGGTTTTATAAATCAAAATGAAGCAAAAATAATTGCACTTAAAAAAGTAAATAGTGCATTCCCTATTTCAAACTTAAAAGATGACGCTTTGTATCAAATAGGAAATACCTACTCCGCACTTAAAGATTCTAAAAATGCACACATTGCCTATAATAGGCTAGCAGAGAAACACCCAAAAAGCATCTTTTTATCCAGAGCGCTGTTAAGGCAGGGTTTGCTTTATTTTAATAACAATGCTTACAAAGAGTCTTTAATAAAATACAAAACAGTAACTGCAAAATTCCCTAATTCCCCAGATGCTTTAGAAGCGGTTACCAATGCAAGAAAAGTATATATAGAAGAGGGTAATTTAAATGATTACGTTGCTTGGATAGCTACTTTATCGTTTATAAATAGCACCAACTCACAATTAGAGACTACTACATTTGCAGTAGCAGAAAAAAAATATTTAGATGCTAATAATGCAAAAAAAACTATAGAGAGCCTTAAAAAATACAATAAAGAATTCCCTGAAGGGGCTTATAAAATAAAAGCGCATTATTATTTAGCAGATGTACTTTTTAAAGAAAAGCTTTTTCAAGAAGCAATTCTCTATTATACTTTTGTTACTGAAGAAAATCGTTCTGAATATTCTGAAAACTCTCTAAATAAATTATCTCAAATCTATTTAAATAAAGACGATTTTAAAAGTGCGCTTCCAATTTTAAAAAGATTAGAAGAAGAGGCATATATTTCTGAGAATATTCTTTTTGCACAAAGTAATTTAATGAAAGGCACTTATGAAACAGAAGCTTATGAACTTGCAATTACGTATGCTGAAAAAATATTAAGAAAAGGAAAAATAAGCAATAGATTAGAACACGATGCTAAAAAAACAATTGCGAGAGCTTCTATTAAAAATAGCGATTTTATTAGTGCTGAGGAGTATTATGCTGAAATAGAAAAAACTGCGGACGGCGAACTTAAGGCGGAAGCTTTATATTACAATGCATTTTTTAAAAATCAGAAAAATAAATATGAAGCATCTAATAAAGTGATACAAAAATTAATTGCTAAATACACTGCTTATAAATACTGGGCAGTGAAAAGTTACGTAATAATGGGTAAAAATTATTATGCTTTAAATGATGTGTATCAGGCTAATTTTGTTTTGGAAAATGTAATAAAAAACTTTAAAGAATTTAAAGATATTATAGAAGATGCTCAAACCGCATTAAATAAAATAAAACAAAACGAAGCCAAAAAAAATAATTCAGTAACTCCGCAAAAAAAGAAATAATGAGAAAATGCTTTTTCCTTTACGGTATTTTAATAGTAGTTTTTTCTTCAAATGCGCAAGGAAAAAAAAAGGATACAATTATAAAAACTGAGATTGTAAACATAATTACGAAATACAATCCTAAAATTTCAGACGCAAAAAAAATAAGAAATAATCCGAAAATAACTCTACTAAAAAAAAGCAATAAGAAAAAATTAAAATACACCATTTTCTCTGCTCCTGTTGCCTCTACATTTATTCCTAAAACAGGAGTTGTAAAAAATATAAATATTGGTGTAAAAGAAAGAATTTATAATAATTATTTGGCAGTTGGCTATGGTAATTATGCCAGTACTTATGCAGAACTATTTATCCACAAGAGTACTCGTTTTAAGAATGATTTTGCCATCCACACTAAATATAACGGCTCAAGAGAAAATGTTGAAAAAACTAGTTTGAATAGCACTTTTTTAAATTTTAATATGGCAACTTTCTTCAAACAGCAAGAAAGGTATTTTGATTGGCAAGTAAGTGTAGATGCAGCACAAAACAATTATAATTGGTATGGTTTACCAACTGATAAAGTTTTTACAGAAAGCACGATAAAAAGTATTAATGAAGCGCAAAAATATACTCATTTAAAGCTAGAAGGAGATTTTAATTTTCATGATTCTTACATAGATATTAGTAAAATTTCTGTTTCTCACTTTACAGATAAATTTAATAGTTCGGAAACACTTGTGAATTTTGAGACAAAATTAAATTTTCCTTTAGATAGATTAAGCGCTCATTTAAATGATATTTCAATACATACAGGAGTCGTCTTTTTAAAAGGTAGTTTTGAAAACAATTATGCGAATTCTAGTGAAATAAACTACAATATAATCACTGCAAAAATAATTCCTAATTACAAATTAGAATATTTAGGCGTTTCTTTAAGGGTAAGTTTAAGAACTTTTATTTCATTAGATCTAGAAAATGACGTTACTAATTTTTTTATGTTTCCTAACTTACTTTTACAAACAAATATTTTAAAGAAGTACATAAATGGATATGCTGGTTTTTCAGGAGATTTAGAAACCAATACATACAAGAAGTTTACAGAAATAAACCCGTATGTTTCGCCAACTTTATTCATAACTCAAACTGTACAATCTTCAAATTTATTTATTGGTTTCAAGGGAAATATTACGCGAAACCTGAACTACAATATAAAGGCAAGTATTACAAAAGAAGAAGACAAACCTTTATTTTTAAGAAATAATTCTAAATCTAACGGCATTGCAACTAGCTCCGATGGAAAAGCTTTAAAAGGCTACGAATATGGAAATTCTTTTAGTATTTATTATGATGATGTAAATACCACCTCTATTTTTACAGAAATTGAATACATTTTTGATAAAACCTTAACTTTTGCGACACAAATTAAATATGACAATTATACAACTTCTGCAGCACTAGAAAATTGGAATCTACCTGTTTTAAAAGCTTCCTTTCTTGCGAAATTTAAAAATGAAAAATGGTACGCTACTTCAAATATTTATTATAGAACTGAAAGCAAAGGTGCGCAATATGCTTCAAAATTCCCATCGAGCATAAATGGTGTAAAAACAATATCTTCTTTTGTAGATGTTAACTTAAATGGCGGGTATCATTTTAATGATAAATTTTCTGCTTTTTTACAAGTAAACAATATATTAAACACAAATTATCAAATTTTTTCAAATTTTGATACGCAAGGATTTCAAGCTTTAGCCGGACTTACTTATAAATTTGATTTTTAATTTTATTCAAAAAAAGCTTCTAAAAATGTGATTATTATGATAATAATTCCAAAAAAAATCAAATATAAATAAAGTACTTTCTCATTTCATTTTTGTAGTTTTATAAAAACTAATTTTTGCAATTATGAAAAAAATACTCCTCTTACTTTTTGTCTCTTTTTTTGTTAGTTCGTGCAACACCAAATCAAAACAAAAAGTAACTCCGAATTTTTCCCCTCAAGAAATAATAGATTCTACCAATATCAAAAATTTATTTAATAGTGTACTAAAAGATGGCAAATCCTATGAATGGTTAAGAGATTTAACTCAGAACATTGGCGGCAGATTATCAGGTTCACCAGAAGCAGCTAAAGCTGTCGTTTGGGGAGAGAAACTAATGAATACAATTGGTTTAGACTCTGTTTGGCTTCAGCCCGTAATGGTACCCCATTGGGTGCGAGGAGTAAAAGAAATTGCAATGTATACTATAAACGGAGTAGAAAAAAACGTACCAATTTGTGCTTTGGGTTTCTCTATAGCAACGCCTAATGCAGGAATTTTAGCTGAGGTTATCGAAGTGAAATCTCTAGAAGAAGCAGCCGCTTTAGGTGAAAAAATGAAAGGCAAAATTGTATTCTTCAACAGATCATTTGATAATACTTTAATTAATACATTTAGTGCATATGGTGGTTGTGTAGATCAAAGAGTGCAAGGTGCTGCGATTTGTGGAGCGTTTGGAGCTAAAGGGGTAATTGTGCGCTCTATGACTAATTCCATAGATAATTACCCGCATACAGGAACTATGACATATAATGATTTACCACAAGAACAATACATACCTGCCGCAGCAATTAGTAGTAAGGCTGCAAATATACTAAGTACAGATTTAAAGAAAAATCCGACTTTAAAATTCTACTTTAAACAAAACTGTAAAACTTTGCAAGACGCACCTTCTTTTAATGTTGTTGGTGAGATTAAAGGAACAGAGACGCCAGAAAATATTTTTGTTGTTGGAGGTCATTTAGACTCCTGGGATTTGGGAGAAGGAGCGCATGATGATGGCACAGGTGTTGTGCAATCTTTAGAAGTTGCCTATTTATTTAAAAAAAATAACATCAAACCAAAAAACACCATTCGAATTGTGTTTTTTATGAATGAAGAAAACGGAACACGTGGTGCAAAGAAATATGCAGAATTGGCAAAACTTAATAAAGAAAATCACATTGGCGGTTTAGAATCTGATGCTGGCGGTCATACACCAAGAGGCTTTTCTATTCAAGCAAATGCATCGAACACAAAATTATTACAAAGCTGGAAAAAACTTTTATCTCCATATGGTTTGCATGATTTAAAAGCAGGCGGTTCTGGTGCAGATATCGCTCCTTTAAAAGGAGAAGATGTAACCTTAGTTGGTTACAGACCAGATAGTCAACGTTATTTTGATTATCATCATACAAGTAGAGATACTTTCGATAAAGTTAATAAACGTGAACTAGAGTTAGGAAGTGCTTCTATGGCAAGTATTGTGTATTTAATGGATAAATACTTATATAAAAATGTTTCAGTAAAACCATAAATACCATGCAAACCACTGTGCTTTTTTTAAGAATTCTATTTGGAATCCTTTTTTGTTTTGCAGGAATTATGCACCTCATTAGACCAAATTTTTTTAAGAATTTTATTCCTAATTTTTTACCAAAACTAGCCGTAAATTATATTTTTGGGGTACTTGAATTCATTTTAGGTCTGTGTCTTTTTTTCGACTCGACTATAAAAAATGCAGCTGTAGGAGTCTTTATTTTGCTACTTATTTTTCTACCCATTCATATTTGGGACGCAACTAAGGTTAAACCAGCTATTGGTTCTAAAAAGGTAGCTTTTATTAGAATTCCGTTACAATTTTTATTAATGTATTGTACTTATATTATATATATAAATTCCTGAATTAAAGAATCAAAAAAATGAAAAAAAACCTTTTACTCCTCATTACTATACTGACCGTTTTTTCCTGTAGTAAAGAAAAAGTAGATTTAATTGTAATCAATTCAAATACTTATACAGTAAATACTAGTTTTGATCAAGCAGAAGCTTTTGCTATTAAAGATGGTGTATTTGTAGCTGTTGGAAAAAATGAAGAAATTACAGGTAGGTATCAATCTGACAAAATTGTAAATGCAGAAAATAAAACCATAGTTCCTGGTTTAATAGATGCGCATTGTCATTTTTATAGAATGGGTTTGCAACAGCAAAAAGTTTCTTTAGAAGGCACTAAAAGTTATGATGAAGTACTAGAGAAGCTTGTCGCTTTTCAAAAAGAAAAAAATACCAATTTTATTACAGGGCGCGGTTGGGATCAAAACGATTGGGAACTAAAAGAGTTTCCAACTAAAGAAAAGCTAGATGCTTTATTTCCCAAGATCCCTGTAGCTATTGGTAGGGTTGATGGGCATGCTTTATTAGTGAATCAGGTTGCAATTAATATGGCTGGGATTACCAAAAACACAAAGGTATCTGGTGGAGAAATAATTTTAAAAAACGGAAAACTTACTGGTGTTTTAATTGATGCTGCAATGGACTTTATTAATTTTCCAGAAACCTCAAATAAAGAAGCAATTCAAGGTTTATTAGATGCTCAAAAAATAGCCTTTTCATATGGATTAACAACTGTAGACGACGCAGGATTAGATAGAAACACAATAGAATTAATAGACAGTCTGCAAAAAGCTAAAAGTTTAAAAATGCGCATATATGCGATGGTTTCGGCAGATAAACAGAAACAAATTAACTATTACATAAACAAAG
>Ga0209384_1001884_pt1 | contig 10383 bp, 9 predicted proteins | sample CoawatmetaG05DNA_FD_187511 | JGI IMG/M metagenome (GOLD analysis project Ga0209384, IMG submission 187511) | Marine microbial communities from the West Antarctic Peninsula - Coastal water metaG058-DNA (SPAdes) (version 2) | ecosystem: Environmental > Aquatic > Marine > Coastal ... | reverse complement strand
CAAGTCAGACTCCTACTCTGCAGCTCTGTCTATGATTAGCCAGGGCATCGGTATTTCTATACTTGACGATAACACTTCTGAAAAAGCAAACCTAAGCAATGTAAACATCTCAAATATCGAGAATACAAATTTTAAGTATGAGATTAATGCCCTGCTAAAAAAAGAAGTAATAAGAAGTGACTGTGATAAGTTCTTTAACTTTCTTTGTGAACCTGGACTATTAGATCGCTAATTCTTTTTATAACTTCTGATTTATCAAATAAGAACATTGTTAAACCAAGAGATGGGGAATTAGTAGAGCCTGTAAGCGCTATTCTTAGGGGCTGGTTAACTTGAGGAACTTTAAGATTTTTCTCTTCTCTATATGCGCCTAAAAGATTATCTAAACTAGCCTCTTCCCATTCTTCTATATTTGAAATTCTAGACTTTAAATCTACAAGAACCTCATCAGAGTCTCCTATGAATTTATTGATTGCCTTTTCATCATAGCTATCAACATCTAAAAAGTAGCACCTTAGGTTCTGAGCGACATTGCTAAATGTTGTACCTGATGATCTTAGTGATTGTATGAGTACATCTATCTTAGGATGAGTATTAATATCTATATTGTGCTGAGTCAAAAATGGTATTAAATGATTCTTAAAATCTACTAATGAAAGATTTGCCATATGCTGAGAATTTAGAAAGTCGAGCTTAGTTATATCAAAAATAGCGCCTGATTTTTGAACTTCAGTTATCTCAAAATCTCTTATAAGATCTTCTAAATAAAAGACTTCGCTATCTCCTTTAGACCATCCAAGTCTTGCAAGAGTGTTGAGGATCGCTGAGTCTAAATAACCAACTTCTTGATATTCTTCAAGGCTCGTTGCTGCATGTCTTTTTGAAAGTCTCTTCTTGTCTTCACCTAAAACCAAAGGTAAATGAGCATACTCAAGCTCAGGATAGCCTAAGGCTCTTTGTATATGCATTTGTCTAGGTGTGTTACTAGTATGATCCTCACCTCTTATGACAGTTGTAACACCCTGCTCATAATCGTCAACAACATTACAAAGATGGTAAGTCGGGCTTCCATCTCCTCTCAAAATAATTAGATCATCAAGCTCAGTATTATTGAAAACAACATCTCCTCTTACAAAGTCCTTAACTACAATTTGGCCATCTTGCGGAGTCTTAAGCCTTAGAACACTTTTATCAGATTTATCTAAATTAAGATCTCTACATCTTCCGTCGTATTGCGGTTTTTCACCATTAGCCTGTTGTTCAGACCTCATCTTATCTAATCTCTCAACAGAACATTCACAATAATAAGCCTGATCAGAATCAATTATTTTTTGAGCTGCATTGGTATAAATGTCATTTCTTTGTGATTGGTTGATTGGCTCAAGATCAGGACTTAGGCCAATTGAGTTAAGGCTATCTAAAATATTTTTTTCAAACTCTTTTGTCGATCTAGCTCTGTCAGTGTCTTCAATACGGACAAGAAACAAGCCATTATGTTTTTTTGCATATACGTAGTTAAATAGTGCTGTTCTCACACCTCCAATATGCAATGTCCCTGTTGGGCTGGGAGCAAATCTTGTAATTACCTTTTTCACTATACTTTTCTCCAGATAGGTTCAACAGAGCTTCTTTCTTTCATGTCTGTGAGTTTAATATTATGTTCTTTTAAGTCATTTTCATTAGCCTTAATTGAACTTAGTTCATAATCGCCAGCGTTAAGGGTGCTATGTGATAACTCTTCTTTTTTTGATTGAGAGCCGTTGGCTGACATAAATTCAAATTTACTTTGACCGCCAGTAAGAAAAATATAAACGTCTGCAAGAATATTGGCATCAAGTAAAGCGCCATGAAAAGTCCTGTCATACCCAGACACTTCAAATCTGTTTGCCAAAGCATCTAGAGAATTTCTCTGGCCAGGGAATTTATCTCTAGCTATGATTAAAGAATCTTCTATCTCACAAATATCTTCTAACATTGGATACTTTGAAGATGCTAATTTTAATTCATTATTTAAGAAGCCGACGTCAAATGCTGCATTATGAATAACCAATGTCGACCCTTCTATGAACTCTAAAAACTCTTCAGCAATCTCATCAAATGATGGTTTATCTTCGAGGTCCTTATTGTAAATACCATGAACCTCTGATGCTTCTGCATCTATAAGTCGCGATGGATTGAGGTAAGTATGAAAGTGTTGTTCTGATTTCTTTCTATCGTTTAATACAACGGCGCCTATCTCAATCATTCGATGACCTTGTCGAACTTCAAGACCTGTTGTCTCTGTATCTAAAATGATATATTTTTTTGCCATAATTTAATTAAAGATTATCAATGCCCTTGTTAGCTAACTGGTCAGCAATTTCATTTTGCTTATGACCGGAATGACCTTTCACCCAGTGCCATCTTACATCATGTTTTTCAGAATATTTATCTAATTCAATCCAGAGTTCTTTATTTTTGACGTCCTTCTTAGCAGCACTCTTCCAGTTATTTTTTTTCCAATTTTGAATCCAAGATGTAATCCCCTGCATCACATACTTAGAGTCAGTTGTGAGGTTTACTATGCAAGGTTCTTTTAAGGCCTTCAATCCTTCGATTGCCGCCTTAAGCTCCATCTGATTATTAGTAGTTTCTTTTAAACCCCCGTAATACTCTTTAGTCACATCGCCATATTCAATGAGTGCACCCCAACCACCTATTCCAGGATTTCCTCTACAAGCACCATCGGTATAAATATTTACTGTTTTCATAAAATTAACTTAAAATCTGTATATGATTAATATAAAACCAATTAAGGCCTTTAGCGATAATTATATTTGGTTAGTAACAACTAATGAAGGGTCAATCGTAATTGATCCCGGTGAATCTAAAAATACTTTAGATTTATTAAAAAATAAACAAATGCATTTGAGTGCAGTCCTTATTACTCATCATCATTTTGACCATACAGGTGGAATTAGTGACTTAAATACAAATAATACCTTAGATGTTTATGGTCCTAATAATAATATTGAATCTATAACCAAAAGAGTTATCAAGGGAGATGTGATAAATGTTATCGGGTTGAGTTTTGAGATAATAGAAATACCAGGACATACGCTTGATCACATTGCCTATTACTCTTTTAATGAAGGTAATCCCATATTGTTTTGTGGTGATACCTTATTCAGCGGAGGATGTGGAAGAGTTTTTGAGGGAACTCATGAACAAATGTATAATTCATTAGAGAGGCTGAAGTGTCTTCCTAAAAATACAAAAATATATTGTGGTCATGAGTACACAGAATCCAATTTTAAATTTGCTTCAGAGGTAGATCCTTTAAATGAAGATCTTCAATTACGATTAAATAAAGTCAAGGAGTTAAGAAAGCAAGAAATGCCTACACTTCCAATTACACTTGAATCAGAACTTAAGACCAATCCATTTTTAAGATGCGATAATAACGATATCCAAGAAAGTATTCATAAAAAATTTAATACTCCAAGAATCGAAATTGATGTATTTAAGGCAATGAGGGAATGGAAAGACAATTTTTAACAATAGTAAGCTTAATTTTAATTAGCAGCTGTCAACTTGACCAAGCTATTTCTGTTGATGAACTGTCAACCGAGTCAGTGGCAATTTATGCAGATGACGTAAATGTTATAAATGAAATTGAAGTGGATAACTTTGTAGCTTCCAATATATGGGAATACATTATAGAAAAATCTTCTATAGACACTATTGAGGAAATAGACAGTCAAACTCTTTTTTATATGAATGCTCATCTAAGAGATATAGAGGCATTTAATGAGTATCTAAATAAATCTTACTATTTCATTTATTACGTTGTTCAAGAATTGGAGGCAGCAAATCTTCCTGTTGAATTAGCTTTAGTGCCCTTTATTGAAAGTAATTATGACCCTTTCTCCATATCATCCTCTGGCGCTGTAGGTCTGTGGCAGTTTATGCCCAAAACAGGCAGATTATTTAATTTAGACAAATCTTGGTGGACCGAGGACAGACATGATCCATTCAGGTCAACACATGCAGCTATTAGTTATTTTAAGTATCTGTTAGAGAGATTTGATCAGGATATATACCTTGCCCTGGCGGCCTATAATGCTGGGCCAACATTTCTTGATAGGCAAATCAGAAAAAATAAAAGGAGAGGATTGGAATCTGATTTCTGGTCTCTAAACCTATCCAACCAGACATCAAATTATGTTCCTAAATATATTGCGATGAAAGAGCTTATTTTTAATTCAGAAAAATACGGAATTAATTTACCTAATATTCCAGTCGAGCCTGTTGTAAAAAAAATACAGATACCTGGACAGGTAGAGATTATTACTCTGAGTGAATATCTTGATATAAAACCAGAGCTTATATATAAATTAAATGCTGGTTATACGAAATGGGCATCTGCACCAGCAGATGAAAGTATTTTTTATATCCCAATTGAAAAAGACTACTTGTTAGACAGTCCAGATAATCCCTTTGATAATGTAAATAATATAAATTGGATATCTCATGTCATTGAGAGAGGAGATAGTCTATGGAAATTAGCGATAAAATATGACACAGAGGTTGGGATTATTAAGCAAATTAACTATATGAATGGTGAGGTACTTTCCATAGGCAAAACACTTCTCATCCCTCTTAGTAAAACTAAAACTAATAATTTTATTCCTTATGAAATGCATATAGTTTCTGAAGGAGATACTCTTTGGGAGATTGGAATAAAATATAGTATTGATATTGATGATCTTGCTAAGATGAATTCTTTAAATAAATCTTCATACCTTCAACTAGGGCAACAGTTGACTATAGGTAATAAAAATATTCATAGAAATATGGATTCAAAGAAAAGAACAATTCTTTACTCGGTTAAGCAAGGTGATAACTTATATAAGATTTCAGATCTTTTTGATGTCAGTGTAAAAAGTATTAAAGATATCAATAATTTTGAAAAATCAGACTTAATGCCAGGACAGATTATAAAAATTGCTATAAGTGCTTTTTAACTGTCAGTTGTTTTGGGATCTAAAGCATCTCTCAAGCCATCACCAAAGAAATTTAAAGCAAACAGGGTAATTGTAAATGTTAATCCTGGGTATATTAACAACCAGCTAAATTCCTCCATAGATTCGACGCCATCTTTAATTAATGTCCCCCAACTACTCATTGGTGGCTGAATTCCTAAACCGAGAAAGCTCAGAAAGCTTTCCAAAAGCATAACTTGTGGGATTGTTAATGTTGCATAAACAGCTATTGGGCCAAGGATATTTGGAAATAGGTGTCTTCTAAACATTGAAAAATTACTTACGCCCATAGCTTTTGCAGCTAAAACAAATTCTTGATTTTTTAAACCTATAACTTGCCCTCTTACAATTCTGGACATTGTTAGCCACTCTACGGCTCCGATTGCGCCAAATAAAAGCCATAAATTACTACCAAATATGACCATTAATAAAATAACAAATATGATAAATGGCAGTCCGTATAAAATATCGACTATTCGCATCATTACAGAATCAACTCTGCCTCCGAAATAGCCAGCTATAATTCCCCAAGAAACTCCTATAACCAAAGCAACACTTGTAGCAACAAACCCAACAAGAAGCGATACTCTTGCACCATATAAAATTCTACTAAGAAGATCTCTTCCTAAAACATCTGTTCCAAGAAAATGTTCTGATGATGGGGGAGATGCTCCTAAGTCTAAGTCTTGAAATGAGTATGAATATGGAGCTAACCAAGGAGCTGCAATTGCAGATAGTATTAATAAGATAAGAATCGACCCCCCTATCATTGCCGCCTTATTTCTTGACAGCCTATATATTGCATCAGACCAAAGAGAAGCATTGTTACTCATTAGACGTCTCTTGATCTTGGATTAAGCCAAAGCGCAGCAAGATCTGATAAAAGGTTAAAAAATACAATCATTGCGGAGAAAAATATTGTTGTACCTAAGATCATTGTGTAATCTCTATTTAAAGCAGCCTCCACATAAAATCTACCTAGTCCTGGTATTTGAAATATTGTTTCAACAACAAATGATCCAGCTAATAAACCAGCTACAGCAGGACCTAAAAATGAAACTACTGGGATTAAACCACCTTGCATGGCGTGCTTAATAACAACCATTGGCTCTGTAAGACCTTTAGCTCTAGCAGTTCTTATAAAATCTTGATTTAAGACTTCTAACATACCACCCCTACTCAATCTAGCGATATAGGCCGCATAAGCGAAGCCCAGTGTAATAGAAGGTAGTATTTTATCTCCAGCTAGCTGCCCCCAACCTGCAACGGGAAGCCATTCAAGTTGAATACCAAAAATTAAAACTAAGAGCGGCCCCATTAAAAATGTTGGGACGCATATTCCAATCATAGCTATAGCCATTGGAATAAAGTCCAAAAGAGTATTTCTCTTCAATGCAGCTAAAACGCCAGCTAAAACTCCTACAATTAATGCAATTAAAATAGCATAAAAAGCTAATTCAAATGTTATTGGAAGGCCTACCCCTATCATCTCTGTAACTGATCTTCCTGGGTATTTAAATGATGGACCAAAGTCTCCCTTCAATATACCTGACATATAATCTGTATATTGCTCCCACTCTGATGCATCAAGATTATATGCAGCATTAAGGTTTTTTAGAACTTGAGGTGAAACAGCCTTTTCAGCATCAAACGGACCTCCTGGAGCTAACTTTATCAAGAAAAAAGTCATAGTAGCGACTGCCAGCAAGACCGGAATAGCCATTAGCATTCTGCTTATAAAAATTCTTAGCATTTAGATCTAGTCTCTTTCTAGATAGATATATTTAGGATGATGGCTGTCAAGATAGTTAGGATAGTAGCCTTTTACATCAGGGGATAGTTGATAGGCTCTTACATATGTATACAAGGGTATAATTGGCATTTCATCAATTAGAATATTTTCAGCCTTTCTTAGCAAATCATGTCTTTGATTCTGATCTTTGATTGTATTGGCTTGTTCAATTAAACGATCGTACTCAAGGTTTTCCCAACCCGTTTTATTATTGCCTCTATTAGGCCTTAATAAATCAAGGAAGGTATTTGGATCCTCGTAATCACCAATCCATCCAGCTCTAGAAACTTGATAGTCCCCAATCATTTCTCTATTAAGATAAACTTTCCAATCCTGATTGACCAATACTATATCTACTCCAAGATTTTGCTGCCACATTTGTTGGATCGCAAGAGCTATCTTTCTATGATCTTCATTCGTATTGAATAATATCTCTAATTTAGGAAATTCTGATCCTGGTCCATAGCCAGCTTCAGCTAATAACTGTCTAGCGAGCTCTGGATCAAAAGGAATATTTGTATCAGGCTGGTAACCTGCTGAGCCTGGAGGAGTAAAAGAATAAGCTGGCAGTTGACCGCATTTAGTAACTTTTTCAACTAGTTGCTTTCTATTAATAGAATAAGCTAGTGCCTTACGAACTCTAGGGTCTTGCAAAACAGGATCATTAGTATTGAGTCGATAAAAATAAGTTCCCATGTATGGATCTATTTTGAGATCTGCATTTTTTGCCTCGATATATACAGGACATTTTTGAGAAGGGATTGTATACGTATTGTGTAACTGACCAGCTCTAAACATCCTATCCTCAGTCATGACATTTGAGACTGGGTAGTAACGAATTTCATTCAACTTGACAACGTTCGCATCCCAATACAATGGATTTTTCTCAACAATAATTCTGCTATTAAGCTCCCACGATTTTAAGTTAAAGGGTCCATTACACACAAAATTGCCAGGTCTTGTCCACTGCCCGTTTCTATCATCTATAGCTCCATGCTCAAGAACGGTGTCCTTATGAACTGGCCAGGTACTGTAATGGCTAAGTAACCCAAGAAAATAAGGTGTAGGATTATTTAAATAAACCTTAAAAGTATAATCATCAACGACCTCGATGCCGACATCATTAAAATCATCAGTTAACCCATTATGATAATCAGAGGCTCCTTTAACCATATATAGCATATCCGAGTATTGAGCTCCAAGTGATGGCGTCAAAAGCCTTTTCCAAGACCAAACAAAGTCTTTAGATGTTAGTGGTTCGCCATTAGACCATTTCCCATTTTTTTGAAGATAAAAAGTATAAACAGTCCCATCTTCATTTATATCCCAAGAGCGGGCTGCTCCAGGAAGGCTTTTACCACCTTTAGGACCAGGAGAAGTTAAGCCCTCGCACAAAGAAATTAGAATGTGATGTTCTGGAACTCCTGTAACTATATGAGGGTCAATTCCTTGAGGCTCAGAACCATTTCCAAAATGAAAAATCTGTTTTTCGAGACCTTCATCAACGGGACTAATGCTGGACGAACACCCTGAAATGATAACAATGGCGCTAATTACTAAATATAAATGTCTCATAATTATAATAATGAATTATCTAAATTAACTCTTGCGGAATCAAAAAGTTCCTTGTTGATAATATTAGATATGCCTTGTGCAGTTTTTTGCTCTGCAAAAGCTTGATATTGTTCTAACAACTTAACAATATCTTCATCATTAGGTTGGTTAAGTTTTAATACATCTACGATATAAGCATCGCCATCATTTGAGTCCATCGAAACAGATTCCCCAGAAGAGTATTTAAATAGCTCAGATACGACCTCAGGAGGCATTAAAGAAGATCCTCTGCCAACCTCTACAAAACTATCTTTAGTAATAAAAGCATAATCTGAAATAACCTCATCTGATATACCATCAGATTTAGCTTTATTAATATCTAAAATAAGTAATGATTTTTTCTCTGTAGCTTTTATATCAGATAGATATTCTGAAACAGTACTTTTTACGTCATCAAAATTAATTAAAGATGCATCTTCTATCATATTAATAGAAAGGATTATAAAACTATTATCAAGCTCTATAGTTTCAGTAACTCCAATTTCAGATTCAGGGGAAAAAATATAGTCAATTATCCTTGAATCATTCGAATCGAATTCAAAATTATTAATAGTAAGGTTTTTGGTCGAAAGGACATTTTGAGATAGGGTCTCTCCAATAGACTCAATAGAAGAGTTGGAAGATATCATGTCGTCTAATTGCATGAAATCATCATTCATCAAGGCAACTGATTCAGCAGCAATTAATTCATTAATAAGCTGCTCCTGTACTTCTAACATGGGAAGTATTTCCGCTTCATTTAGTTCAGTGACTTGTAATATATGAAAAGATTCATCAATCTCAACAATAGGACTGGTCTCTCCAATTAAGAGATCTTTAATTGCCTCACCAAACTCTACTGGAAAAATATCAGCTGAATAATATTCTAAATCGCCCCCAGTATCTCTTGAGACAATATCGTCACTATATATTGATGCCAATTCGGAAAAGCTCTCTCCATTTTTTAATTTTAATTTAATATCTTCAACAACAATGTATGCATCTTCCAAAGAGGCATGATTATTTTTATTGATCATGATGTGAGAAATTCTTGTTTGAGACCTCTCATTAGCTCTTGATAAATATTCAGAATAAGCAGTTTCTAGATACCCATCAGGTATTGAAACCTTATCTTTATAATCATCTGCAGTTAAAATAATATAACTAAATGCTCTTTCTTCATCTGAGTAAAATAAAACCTGGTTACTTTCATAATACTGACTTAATTCTTCATCTGTATTAAATATGTCTTGTTTTAAAGAATCAAAATCAATTTTTATAAAATCAATATTGACTGTCTGTTCTAACAGCATAGCTAATTTTCTTGACTCTTCCTCAGTTGCGAAACTTATTGAAGAAATGGCACTTCTAAACATTTCCGAAGCAGTCAATTCCGTAGATAGCTCAATGTACTCATCCTTAGTCTGGCCTGTGGAGTTAACCTGAGCTTCAAAAACAGATTCACTGAAAATTCCATCAACTTGAAACGAAGGATTTTTAACAATAGTTTTTTTTGCCTCCTTTTCAGAAGTTTTATTTATCATGCCAAAGTTTCTAGCATTTGATAGAAGCACTTTTTGAACCATGAGCTCTTGTTTAATTTGTTCTATCTGAATTTCCTCATCCAGCATATTAAAATCAAAATCGTCTCCATAAACATTCTTGAATTTTTGAATTGTAATATTTGTTGCGACCTGAAAGTCTGATTCAGATACGTCCTCACCATTGATGGTTCCAAGGGAGCCGCCAAAAGCAGTTGATAGTGATGATGTCCCAAGGAATACAAATGGTAAAGCGCAACATGCGATTACTATAAATAGTCTAGGTCCAGTTAAAAAGTTTCTTAATGATTCAAGCATAGTATGTATATTATAGAATAAAAAAAGGGTGCATATGCACCCTTTTAAAGTTTAAAAAAACTTAGCTGTGTTTAACCTTGTCTTTAAGGCCTTTACCGGCTTTAAATCCTGGTAC
>Ga0209384_1001882_pt1 | contig 10389 bp, 14 predicted proteins | sample CoawatmetaG05DNA_FD_187511 | JGI IMG/M metagenome (GOLD analysis project Ga0209384, IMG submission 187511) | Marine microbial communities from the West Antarctic Peninsula - Coastal water metaG058-DNA (SPAdes) (version 2) | ecosystem: Environmental > Aquatic > Marine > Coastal ... | reverse complement strand
CTTGTCACGAGTGACCACAATCACGTTTTGCACTTCACATTGACATATGCAAATAAGTCAGCAAAGTATATTTATAGGAGCAGAGAATGTTCGAGACTCGGAAGAATAATCTAATCAAGTACCAAAAAAATAATTCCCAATGCTCATTGCACGATCCGTATCGATAATAAAAACAATTTACAACGCCCATTGTACTGTTATTAATTAATATGGTGTTTCTTGCCTAATCGGTAGATCAAAAGTAACGTGACGAGAAAACGAAGTTTTTGCTGTGCCTTCACACCGAATGAATATTTAAGTACGGAAAGAAACATCACAAAATAGCGTATACCAATGAGCTCTCCACACGCCGGGCCCCCTCGTACGGGAGGTAGTGCGTCGAAGGAGAAGAAAACGAAGAGGGTTGTCGCAAAGTCATGTTTATTCGCAGATCCGACGCATATGGATAAACGCATTTGTGAAAGGGTCGGCGACGGACGATTTCTATATACATGCGGAGACAGGATTGAGAGGCAATTGGCTGGGGTACTCACGAGTGTGGCGATGACAGAAGTCATGGAGATGATGACCAAAAATAGACCGCGACACGAGGTGGCTGCTAGAATGCAGAAGGCTCTCATAGAACGCCACAAAAGCATCGAGGTCCATAACATGTGGGAGAGCCCTTACAAAATGCACCACGTCTGGCCCGTCTGCTTCACGACAAATATCATGGGTGACGATGCGATGATATTGAATCTGTTCTTGAAAAGCCTCGGCAGGGCCAAGCCCGCGTGGGTTGGTGGATACGACACTTACATCTACGACGAGCAAAAGACCTCTGATACCACAAGCGAAATCAGAAGACTTTGCGGACCCTCGATTGATGCAAAGTTCAATAGCTCCGACCGGGCGTGCATTGCGTGCAATCTGAAGGACATTGTTCCCGCCAAGAATGCGAAGAACAGCCACTCAGGCGGCACCACCGGGTCGTTGACCGAAGAAGTAGTTCTCAATCCGCGTAATGCTGCGACCCTGTTGATGGCACTGATTGGTTTGCATCTATGCACGAAATGCCTTGACTCGTGGATGACTGTCGTTGTCAACAAAGATGGTCTCAACAGTCTGCTCTTATCGATGGGAAATCTGCCATCCAAAGCCAAGATGTGCATAATCGAGAGTCTCAGGGAGAAGTGTGTGTCGACGAAGTTTGTGGAACCGGTCTATCCCACTGCAGCCGAGCCGATTGGACAGTATGGGAAAGGAGGTATGGCTCGTGTCGCTTCTTACGTGCCGCTGTACGCGTTTTTGTATGAATGGCTGACGTACACGGAGGTCACCCCCCTTGATGCCGGGGAATCTAGTACACGCACTAGGTCGCACAGGTCTGCGACCGAGGGAAATGCTTATACGAAAAAAATGGAAAATGCTTTCAAGGCGTTTTTCGAAGGCCCTGAATTAGTGGAACCTTTCAACGAGCGTCGTACGCATCCGATTCCGAATTTTACAGTGCCTGTGGCCGGGGACCCTAATCTTAGGGAAAAATCATATGAGGCTTCGAAGAAGTTTTTTGATTCTGGCTGCCCTCGGGTTGAAGCAGAGCGTCCTCCCGTCGAGAGTTTTCCGATGTCGATTCCGAATCGTGCAGCGCCTGTGTCTACGGTGGTGGTTGCTGCAGCGGATGAGATCAAACTTTCTGCAGCGGATAAGGTCAAACTGTTGGGCTTTCATCCGATTCCCTCGTCCGCGCACGGTCAGCTTGAGGTTCTCAGAAATCGCAAGCACAAACGGCAAACCTCGCCGGAGCAGCTCGGTTCGGCCTCACACGATCAAATTTCGGAGCGCAAAATGAGCAAGCAGGCACGACAAGTGACGCCGCCGAGTTATGTGCCGCCGTCCGTGTGCTTGGTGTCTTTGTCGTGTCCGTCCGAGTACGGTGACGTACTTCCCTGCGGTACACGATCTTCGCCCAATGTGGATTCGTCCATGTACGCTGATACGCCGCATCACGACGTTCCGTCGGACGGTGTTACGCCGCTTTTTGAGTCGCACGATGCGGACCGGGGTCTTTTGGAATTCAATACGGATGGTTGGCGCCCTGACCTTTGGGATAAGCCGTCTCGTTCTGCTTCTCCCACGCCGGCCTGTACCGACGATGTGGAGCGGCTTGAGATGGGTTCGACGACGGTCTATGACTATGTGGTGCAGGCGGACCCGTCCCGACATACATCTCCTTCTGAGAAACCTTGCTACGCAGGCTCTGACTCGGAGTTCGATATCACTGCGGTCGACGCCGGTGTGATGTATGATCTCTCCGAATTGCCCTGGTTCCCGGGCTGTGAGGGCAAGGGGGCCATGGACGGCCCCGCTGTGACAGTCATGCTACCGTAGTCGAAACACCGCTCTATACGGCAAGGTTATCTTTCATCTGCTCGGACGCTTTAGTCTCGTCTGAGTCAGACACTCGAGTCCCAGAGGACCATACATTCCATTGCTCTTTTTTTTCTCGCGGTAAACGCACGTAGTTTAATATCTCTGCACGGTTGGCATTTAATTCAACACTTACACAGACGTAATAAACCACACAAAAACACAAAAAAAAATTGTAGTCGCCTGGCTGGTCAGTTTAGCCGTGAACGGGGTGTGCCACAGGGCTCTTGTGTGTCCTTCGAACTCAGAACCAAGCCCGATTTTTTTAGTGGTGCTCCAGAGTGTTGTGGAAAGTATAAAAGAAGTCGGAACCGTCTGGACACTATAGCCAATATGTCATGCCGTTCCCACCACCTCGCCTGCGTCGGCTGCGCACTGCTCCTCTCCACGCTCCGGTGCTGCTGTGCCGCGTCACCAGCGGCGCTCGCCACACCAGCCGAGGAGGCCGGTGTGCGCAACTGCTGGCGGTCGTACACCGCCGGCGCTGAAGAGCACCCGTGGAGGCGTCTCCGTCTGCTCACGTGCATGACTGGAAATCTGGCCGGCCGGGGCAAGACGGGACTTGCATTTCTGCACGCCGAAGAGGCCCAGAGCTCTGCGGTTGTAGTTCCGGTGTCCCCAATCGCTGACTCTATGGTAATCAAATTTTGGGCGACTTCGCAGACAATTGCCGTGTACATCATACCGGCCGTATTTGACGCTGTTTTTTTATTTATACTACTTTAACGCGAGCTGATTAAATCACATTAATACACAACCGCTTCGTATGAGTGTATAACCGCGACTCGGAGCTATGGTAACACACATGCGTGACGGGGGGGGGGGGCGTATTGCATTAAAATACATTCACGACAGGCAATAGATGCATGCACCGCATGCCCTGCCACAGGCCATAAATAAAATACACATATATACATACATATACACATATGTATACATATATAGATATACACATATGTTACATACATACATATACACATACACACACATATACATATACACGTATATTACATACATACATATATACATACATACATATATTATATACATACACGAGCTCCGACAACACGTATAAGTAACAGGAGAGTCGCGTAGTATTAATACACACGCATGACACGCAGGAGATGCAGGCGCATGCCCCGACACAGGCCAGCAACAACACACAGGATGCGCGCTATGATCGTGTGACTGCACCATACAAGCGCGCTCTCCTGGCACACGTCGAGACACTGTATCCGTGCGGTCCCATGGTCCTGGAGATAGGAATCGGCAGCTTCGGACACGCCGAGCTGTATCCGGAATCCGTGCGCGGCGTTATAGGCGTAGAGCCTGACGCAAGCAAGCACGCGGCAGCACAGACAGCCGCGCGGGCATGCGGTATTTCGCTTAGTCTACTGAAATGCGCGGTGATCCGTCTGTGTGGGCGAGAGCGAGGGTAAATGCGTGGGCGAGAGCGAGGGTATGTGCGTGGGTACGAGCGAGGACATGCGATGTTTTGCTTGGCCTGCTGCAGTGCGTGGTGACTAGTCTGTGTGGGCGAGAGCTAGGGCAGGAGCTGTGGCGAGTGAGCTGTGTCAAGGGGAAGAGAGGGCGGGGGGGGCGTGTGCGAGCCAGATGCAATCTGGAGACATTTATGAAGCGAGAGAGAATTTGTGGACGAGAGAAGTTGTATGTAGCGAGGGAGGAGTATGTAAATGATACAGTGTGTGCGTGTGGCTTTACACACTGGCTGACCTTGGTTCCAACCCAGGCGGAGAAGCTTCCGGTGTCTGACAAAAGTATCGATGTGGTAGTCAGCGTCTGCGCTTTATGCTCCGTGCAGGACGCGGGCACAGCTTTAAGTGAAATTTTACGCGTGTTAAAACCTGGCGGCAGACTGCTGTTCTGGGAGCATATATGCAGTGAAACTAGCGCCGACACTGCCATTCGACAAAGAGAATGCAGTGAGATAGAGGAGAGCAGATGGGGGTGTCGATTCGACCGGCATACATATCGTACTATTATTGGTGCGGGTTTCTCACAAGTGCACGGCTCGCACTTTGAGCTGCCAGGGTTTGATTTGATGGCGTCAACGGTACTCGGATGTGCGGTGAAGTGAGAATGCGGAGCGAGTGAGGGAGAGAGCGACACACAGAGTGTAAAACTGCACGCTGTATTTGTATACTTAATACCTCTAAAATGTCGCCAATTGGTATATTGATGGCTCTTCGTATCATGAACAATACGTATCTATATGTATATATGCATAGCGCTGGCACGAGCTCGGAGAGCGAGAGAGGCTGGGTAGAGCGCTGGCACGAGCTCGGAGAGCGAGAGCGGCAGAGAGGAGAGCGATATGCAGAGAGGAGAGCGAAATATAGAAAGGAGAACGAGAGAGGCAGAGAGGAGAGCGAGGGCGGCAGAGAGGAGAATGATAGACAGAAAGGAGAACGAGAGAGACAGAGAGGAGAGCAAGAGCGGCAGAGAGGAGAATGATGGACAGAGAGGAGAGTGGTGGACAGAGAGGAGAGTGGTGGACAAAGAGGAGAGCGAGAGCGGCGGAGAGGAGAATGATGGACAGAGAGGAGAGTGGTGGACAGAGAGGAGAGTGGTGGACAGAGAGGAGAGCGAGAGCGGCAGTGATAAGAGCGAGAGCGGCGGAGAAGATAATTATGGACAGAGAGGAGAGTGATATACAGAGAGGAGAGCGACAGACAGAGAGGACAGAGAGGAGAGCGAGAGCGGCAGAGATGAGAGCGAGAGCGGCGGAGAAGAGAATTATGGACAGAGAGGAGAGTGATAGACAGAGAGGAGAGCGACAGACAGAGAGGAGAGCGGCAGAGACGAGAGCGAGAGCGGCAGAGATGAGAATGATGGACAGAGCGTAGAGTGGTGGATAGAGATGAGAGCGAGAGCGACAGAGAAGAGAATGATGGACAGAGAGGAGAGTGGTAGACAGAGATGTGAGCGACAGACAGAGAGGAGGTGAGAGAAGCAGAGAGGCGAGAGGAGCAGAGAGATGAGCGATAGGTAGAGAGGAGAGCGAGAGAGACAGAGAGCGAGCCGGCGTCTTCCCCAGCGGGACCCTGCATTCAGTAAAGCAACCCCGAGGTCCATGCAAGCACCCTCTTGTCCCATTCGAATGCAAATTTGTCAGCGGCCTGTGAATCGAGATCTGATACATAGATGCCCAACGCGGCTCTCATACCGGCGAAGTCTCGGACTTTGAACCGATCGTTGATAAGATCGACGTGTCGTGGACGAGCAGAGACTGGTATTATCTCCATAGCAAGAGCGAGCACCTCGCCAGAAATTTTCTGTTGCTGACGTTTCCCCTCTCTGTTCTTCCGCTTCTCAACTTGCTCCGGCGACGGCAGAGGCGGTCGCGGGGCATGCGCCTTCTTCGCCGGCTCCGGCCTGTCGCGTCTTTTCGCTCGCCAGAGCGCTTGCGCGTCAGACCGCTTGTACGTAACAAACATGCACACATACCAACACACACGCATTCCCAAGAGTGTGCATGCTCCTGAGCACACACACACACAGCCCGCGTGCACGCACGCACACACACTCGTGCAGGCTCGGACCGAGGCTCAGCGTGTGTATACCGCGTATGCATGGTCGCACGCACGCAGCGGGGCACGCACGCACACACACTCGTGCAGGCTCGGACTGAGGCTCAGCGTGTGCATACCGCGTATGCATGGTCAGAGCCACGCGCAGCACGCACGCACGCACGCAGCGATGCACGCACGCACACACTCGTGCAGGCTCGGACTGAGGCCCAGCGTGTGTATACCGCGTATGCATGGTCAGAGCCACGCGCAGCACGCACGCACCCACGCAGCGGAAACACGCACACCTCAGAGCGGTCTTCTTGTGCGCGGCAGGATAACCGCCCCGACCCGCAGTATGCGCCGGCAGCCTCGGCAGCGCTGCCTGTTGGCCGGAAGCCTCGGGCGCGAGCCATGAAGTGGCCCGGGGTTGCACTGGCCTTACCGCCACAGCGACTCCTCTTCGGTACTTCCATCGCATGCGAGGTTTGTGAAATTGATGCCGTTTTGATTGGTTTGTTGAAATTGAACTCTTTCGTGTATCCCCAAGGACCCTTGAGTCGTATTTTTGTTGATTTTTGTCATTTTTTTGTTTTTTTGGTGTATATATGTACCCCAAGGTCGTATTCTGTTTTTAGGGTCCAGTCGATTTTTGACAGCTGGAAATTTGGAAGACCAAAAAATAATGAGATTAAATGTTTTGGGAATGATTTTCGTACAAATTGATATTTTGTACCGGATAAAGACTGAAAATTTGTACAAATTTGGTGTTTATGTTCTGATCATACTGCAAATTGTATACACGAGCAATTGAATGCGGGGAAAATTTGATTTGCACGAGACCTTCGGAGCAACAACGTATCGATACGCTCGAAGACACAAGGCGGCGACTTCCCGATACGAGGCGGCGAATTTCCGACACAAGGCGGCGACTTCCCGACATAAGGCTGCGACAGCCCTGGTTGTCGGAAAACCTCCGACATTTTCGAGATGAGCCGTTTTATGCAGCCCGCCGACGGTAGTACCGACCCTTTGTCATTCCTCACCAACGAAGAACTTGTCGATGCAGCGATGCATCGAAATGTTCTTGCTGCGGGTTTGCCAGATGGACTGCAAACAGTCAAGGATGTCGCTACCAAGAACGGTGTCGCTATCAAGTGTGTGATGTCGCTGCTTCCGAGCATGGTATGTAATATGTCATGTATGATTGTATCGTGCAGCGCTGCCGGAACGCGCTGCGCATGCGCGTGTGGATGTCTCTTGCGCGCGCAGCACTGCCGGAACAGGTAGAGCCGGGGCAGGTCCGGAGACACATACAACATCTGGTCTCTCGCGCTTCGAATGCGCGCTCTTGTGCACGCATACCTCTTGCGCGCGCATGTCTCTTGCGCGCGCAGCACTGCCGGAACAGGTAGAGCCGGGGCAGGTCCGGGGACACATACAACATCTGGTCTCTCGCGCTTCGAATGCGCGCTCTTGTGCACGCATACCTCTTGCGCGCGCATGCCTTGAACCCCTCGACACAGATTGGCACCGAAGATGAGAAGTACTTGTCTTAAATTTGACCGATAACTTTAATGTAAATCGATTCACATGCATGTTTACTATATGTTCTGAGTTATTTGATTTTGTAATTATATTTTTAACACAGATTGCTGTCATCAACGATCGTGGACTCAATTCTGCCAAGACAAAGAAAGCTACAACTGAATCCACAGTACTCGCTCCTGGGTATGAAGTTGCTTTTGCGCTAGAAGAACACAAACTTTTGTATAAAGTTATCGGTATTGAAGTCCTCGGAGTCAAGGTTGCTGGTGTCATCATGGAAGTCGATAAACATGCGGTGATCATAAGTGTTTTGACCCCTTCAGGTGTGCCACTTGTTTCCGTGTATTACATATCTCTCGATTTCGTCAAGTATTATATCTCTCTGCTGCTACTTCTCTCTCTTTCTCTCTCTGACATTTACAATTGTGTGTCATAGGTCCACTCAAGTTCGGAACACTTCTCAATTCCCCTTTGTTTGACGCGAACTACAAACCACACCCGGAATTTTTTTGCATCTCCGGTGACGAATTCGACGAAATGATTGCCAGCACACTCAACATCGAAACGTCAGAACAGTTCGACCATTTTTTCTACAACTATATGCAAGAGAGCATGCGCCGATTGGAGCGTTCTCTGATCGGCGCGAAATAGTAAGTTGAAATGCCTTTATTTCAGATTTGCGTGCGGAGAGAAAGAGAGAGTATACCGAGCTTGTGCGAATTCAAGACTGATATATTAACAAAACACGCGCACGCAAAGTGCATGTGTATGTGAGTGTCGAGAGTGTGTGCGTGTGTGTGTGTGTGTATGTGTGTCGAATGTGTGTGTGTGTGTTCACAATATTACCACAAAACACGCACGTATTCGTGCGTGTCTGCGGGAGAGAGAGTGTGTGTGGGTGTATGCAGACATTCGTATTATTATATAACTTTATATGTTGGTGATAAAACAAAATAAATACAGCTCCTTGGCAGCGTTTGGACAGTATGACGTTATTCACGTTGTCGTAGACCATATTTGGGACAAGCCAGTCGAAATTACGTTGTGTGACGGCGATATTGTGTATGTAAGTTTTGCTAATATTATCAACAACATTCGAGCAATCTCTTACGATGTAAACCAAGAGAACCACGATGACAAGTCGAAAAATCGCAAAAAGAGCGAGGTCTATGGGGATCAGAGGGAGTTTACCAAAAAGCTTGATTATCTTGTTCGTCTGAACGCTATCCTGAATAATATGGATCCCAAAAGGATCACTCGGGAAACTAATCCCGGTACAAAGGACCCGATGCTTTCAAAAAAATGGCGAGAAGCCAAGCTAAAGCGTGAAACGGCAAAGAAGAATCTAGATTCTAATAACCAGGAAGTGAGGGCTGCCGCTGCTCAGTATACGGATGAGTTCGACGTCCAACACATCGACCCGGACCTTCATGTTGTCAAACTATTTGGGGTGGTATATTATATATTGTGTTTGTTGTCACACGCATACATATCACTACTGCACATATATTTAGACTTGTTATACATATAACTATCATGTATGCTCTTACATTTCTCGCTTGATATGTTGTAATTATAAGTAGTCATCGTGTGCTAACGCTCTGTCTATGTCATTGTTTTCACTGTTACTTAGGAGCCGGATAAGCTGGAGGAGAAGGGCGAGGTGGCCTGTGATAACGAGCCCACTTCTGAAGTGGGTGGGGGTCCTGCCAAGGTTAGTATAAATATATTGAATTTCATGTGTATCAATGTGTGTATAATATGCAATTAATTTACTGACAGTGTTCATTATAAAGAAAAAGAAAATCAAAAAGACGGATGGCGAACAACAGAAACGCGCGTGTGCTATGTGCAGGAAAAGGAAAAAGCAATGCCTTTGTGCCGGGCAGGTGAGATTTTATAACTGTAATACGTGCAGAGACATACACATAAAAAAATGAATATTTACGAATTGTATATAAATTTTAATTAATACACTTCACGTCTCTTGGTTGTGACATGTCATTTTATGTCGCAGAAATCATCATGCGGTCTATGCCGTAAGCTTTCTGCTCAATTCAAAGTAGAAATTGAGTGCACCTGCATCTTTGATTCCCGCACTGGACACAAAATTATTCGTCTTGGTGGTACGTATACCCCTCTATCTTTTATTCTATCGCTGTCGAGTTATCTCTATTTATTTATTTGTTTATCTGACTATAACTAAATAAAATTTCCATCGTAGGCATTGTTGATGGAGACAAGAGCAACGAAGCAGGTATGTTTTCACTACCTGTATATTCTCTCGTTCTCTCTCGTTAACTCTGTTTTCTTACCACATCCCTGTTTACTTACTGTAAAAAATCGTACAGATAAAAGCGCTCTCAATGAAAAGGGGGGGGGGGGCGGTGGTAACAATGACTCTGACGATGACCAGGGCAAAAGCCGTACTGGTAATCCCAAGGGAGGAGGAAATGGTAAAGACACGGGCCGTCGTATTAAACGTAATGGTTGTATTACAGCTCCATTTCCATCCCCATTATCACTCACATATATGCTGATAATCGCGCTTCTTTATATCTCCATCGCTCTCTTTCTCTCTTTCTACTCTCGCTGTTTATTTACTGTAAAATGCATACAGGTACGATCGTCATAGACGATGTCGTCGATGGAGGCAAGGGCACGGGAAAAGGTATATTTTCACCCCATGTGTATTATCTCTCTCTCTCTCATTCCCTCTCTCTCGTTGTCTCTGCTTTCCGAACATCTCCCTGTTTACTTACTGTAAAAAATACGTACAGATGCAAGCCCTCGCAAGGAAGGTGGAGGAGGAGGCAAGGGCAAAGAAGTTGTCGATGGAGACAAGGGCAAGGGAAAAGGTATGTTCTCACCCCATGTTTATTCTCTCGCTCTTTCTCATTTC
>Ga0209384_1001881_pt1 | contig 10390 bp, 12 predicted proteins | sample CoawatmetaG05DNA_FD_187511 | JGI IMG/M metagenome (GOLD analysis project Ga0209384, IMG submission 187511) | Marine microbial communities from the West Antarctic Peninsula - Coastal water metaG058-DNA (SPAdes) (version 2) | ecosystem: Environmental > Aquatic > Marine > Coastal ... | reverse complement strand
ACTTGTAATAAGTTTTGTCGAAAACTTAAGTCTGTACGATCAATGTTATCATTAGTAAGTTTTTTTAGATAACTGAAGTATTTGTTTTTAGTAAATGATGATATAATAGGTTCATTTAACATATCAAAAACGTCATTTTTCTCAGAAATTACAGTCAACCTGTGAGTTTTGTAATCAAAATCAGTGAAAGACTCAGTAAATTCCTCAAAATCATAACTCTTGACGGTTAAAGTGTCTATATCCTCAATTAAGGCGTCATAAGCAGATATAATATCAATTTTATTTTTTATTGGTTCGATTGTGAATTTTTTTAGTGAGATGGCATATTCACTATCTAAATCAAAGGTTTTTTTAAGTCCTGAAGTATCTTTTTGTTCTATTAAATCGTTGTAAAAACTAATGTTATTATATAATTGTCTTGAGCTTTTAAAATTAGTTTGTAATAGTATATCAGAAGAATATGTTTTTGGTGAGTTTGTCTCTAAGGCAAAGCCTGCTAATAAACCAATTATTGCTGCTGTTGAAATTACTACGTAATGTTTTTTTAAAAAGAGTAAAATAGTGATTATTCCTAAAAAAATATTTTTAAAAATTGATCCTATAAAATTAAATAATTTTGAAAACCCTCTCCCAATTATTATAAATAAAGAACCTAAATCTACCTCGTCTTCTTTCTGTTGCTGATTGGATGCCATTGTTTAGTTAATTTATGATTTTACTTATTTAAAAAATTTGCTCTAATATTCTTTTTGTTATCGCATAAGTTGGTGTCACACCTGTCATTCCAAGGCCTCCAGAGGCTAATGTTGCTCCTGTTTCCAATGGATTATCTGATGCATAATACGCGTATCTTACCTTTATATTTTCTGATATATTTCCTCTAATTTTAGAGGCTGATTGTATTGCTTTTTGATAATGAGCTCCTTCCATTTCTAATCCAATTACATTCCATGTCGAATCATGAAAAAACTTTAATAGATCTTTATTTTGTAATGATGTTCCTAAAACTGAAACCATTGTTCCGTCAAAAACCTGAACACCAAAACCTTCTAAATCTTCTTTCGCTAACTCATTTTTAAAAGGGTAATTATCTGCTGTACCCTCAAAAATATGTGCTGAAGGAATCATAATATCTCCTTTACTACCCTCTAAAATACCTGCCTTACCCATTATTGAAACTGACTCTACATCAAGATGGATATTTCCTCCTTTAGTTTTATAAGGTTTTAACAACTCATCCATTGTTTCATATGCTTGTTCTCCAAAAGCATAGTCCATTACAATAATTACAGGATGTTCATCTTTAATGTTTTTCTTTTTTAACGATGTAACCTCACTATTTATTTCACTTGTATCAATAATTTGCACATTTATATTTGTCCCCGAAGTATCTTTTAAATAAATCAAACCATTTTTTGATGCAAAATCTTTTACTATTTTTTGTAATGGTTTGCTATTCACATCACTCATCAACTCAAAAAGCTCAAAATTCTTTGCTTTTTTAGCCTCTTTTGGTAAAGCTTTTTCTGCATATATAGAATTTAATACACTGTGCATGTTAGCACTTATTATGTGTATTGGTCTATTAATTAAATTATTTTCTAGCAATGTTTTTTTAATATTGTCAGCCCAAATTTCACCATAAATATGATGTCCAATTTCCTCAACTAAAACAGAGCTAAATGTAACAGAACGCTTTTTCCCCTCACACGCTTCATTAATTGCTAATTTTCCTAACCAATAAATTAGTTGAAAAAAACGATGTGGGTTCTGGTCAGTAGAAAAGGTGAAATAAACAGTAGAAACCTCGCTATATGTCCTACCTAAAATATTACCTAAATGTGCAATTGTTAATTCTATTTCTTTATCTGATAGTTTCTTTTGATTTAAAACAACTTCTTCCAAGTTTTTCCATTCTCTGGTAAAATCTTTTCCTTGATTAATACTAACACGTTCATATATCTTGTGTGATTCTATAAATAAAAATGTAAGATGAGTTAGAATATCATAAATTTCAGATCTACCTCGAGTGATCTCGATATTCATCTGGTTTTTATCAATTCTATAACAATTTCTTCTCCTTTTTGGTGGAATTATTGTTTTAAAATGAGAATTTTTATAACCCTCGTCTGCCGTTAAATTAATAAACTGACATTCCTCTAAGCCTTCTGGCAATCGCTCTATAACGTAAACTAACCCATTTAATTCTAACCTTTCCTCTGAAATAGATCCATATATTTCTGGACGTAATAGTAATAGAGACTTTCTCAAAGTCTCACCAGACACCCCCATTGGCTTATAAAAACCTCTACTAAATAAATGTCGCATAGAAATATATAATTTTTCTATAGCGTTTGTAGACTCTTGGGCTCTTGTTCTGACTATTTTTTTTGATTCCATCATTATAAATTATTTATTCAAAGGTACTAATTCTATTTACTTATTTTCCGGCCAATATTCTTATATAGTTCAGAATATTACTTCCTAATTGAAGCGCTTATGAGTTAGTATATCTTACTTTAACACTAATGTGACTAATTTATTCTATTTTTAGAATGCTCAATAAAAAGTGTTAATAATGTGTTCATTTTAGAATACACTTCTTCATATTTTATTTCTTCTGTTCCTATATAAGAAATCATAAAAATATAAGGTTCTTCAATCTGATCGTAAACAATTCCTTTTTGCAAACGATAGGATTCTCTCATTAATCTTTTGATTCGATTTCTATCTACCGCCAATTTAAAGTTTCTTTTTGGAACAGAGACACCAATTTGTGCTGGAAAATCTGATGTATGCTCTGTTTGAATATACATCATTCTTAACGGAAAAGATTTTACAGAATTTCCACTCTGATATAATTTCTCTATTAATTTCTTACTTTTTAAGCGCTCAAGTTTACCTAAAGTGTTCTTCATTTTTACAAACTTAAAAGAAAACAATAACTTTTTATCAATTTCCAATCGTTAACTTCACAAAAGTTACGTATTTTAACTAAGTGCTTGTTAATTATTTTTAGGCTTGCATTGTTAAATATCAAACAATATTTAATAGATTTGTTGAGATTTATCAAATTACATAAAAACTCTTTATGAAACCAGACTTATTTCAAGCACCCGATTATTATAATATTGATGATTTATTAACAGAAGAACACAAGTTAATCCGAGAAGCAGCGCGCGATTGGGTAAAACGTGATGTTTCTCCTATTATAGAAGAATATGCTCAAAAAGCAGAATTCCCAACTCAAATAATTAGTGGCTTAGCTGAAATTGGTGCTTTTGGCCCTTATATACCTGAAGAATATGGTGGTGCTGGCTTAGATCAAATTTCTTATGGATTAATTATGCAAGAAATAGAACGTGGAGACTCAGGTGTTCGTTCTACTGCTTCTGTTCAATCATCCTTAGTAATGTATCCTATTTTTCAATATGGAAACGAACAACAACGTAAAAAGTATCTACCAAAATTAGCCTCTGGCGAATGGATGGGGTGCTTCGGTTTAACAGAACCAAATCATGGATCAAACCCGGCTGGTATGACAACTAATTTTAAAGATATGGGAGATCATTATCTTTTAAATGGTGCAAAAATGTGGATTTCTAATGCCCCTTTTGCTCAGGTTGCAGTTGTTTGGGCCAAAAATGAAAAGGGAAGAATTCATGGTATAATTGTAGAACGTGGAATGGAAGGTTTTTCTACTCCAGAGACTCATAATAAATGGTCGCTGAGAGCATCTGCAACTGGGGAATTAATTTTTGATAATGTAAAAGTTCCAAAAGAAAACTTGTTGCCAAATAAATCTGGACTAGGAGGTCCATTAGGATGCTTAGATTCTGCAAGATTTGGAATCGCATGGGGCGCAATAGGTGCCGCTATGGATTGCTATGACACTGCATTAAGATATGTAAAAGAACGCGAACAATTTGGAAAACCAATTGGTCAATTTCAACTTCAGCAGAAGAAATTAGCAGAAATGATTACTGAAATTACTAAAGCGCAATTATTAGCATGGCGTTTAGGGGTGCTAAAAAATGAAGGTAAAGCAACTTCTGCACAGATTTCTATGGCAAAGCGAAACAATGTAGATATGGCAATTAAAATTGCCAGAGAAGCAAGACAAATGTTAGGAGGAATGGGAATTACAGGTGAATATTCTATCATGCGACATATGATGAATTTAGAAAGCGTAATTACTTATGAAGGGACACATGATATACATCTTCTTATCACTGGGCTTGATGTTACCGGATTAAATGCTTTTAAATAAACTTCTCTTTTGGACTCCAAAAAAAGTAGATTATCTAAAAAAATACTCTAATTTTCAAGTAGATTAATTAATTATTTCATATTAATTTGAAGTTTTTTAATAATATAGATAATGTACGATACTTTTCATCTGCTTCAGAAATATCTGAAAAAGTTTGGAAAGAATTAAACTGTAATAAAAGCCTTTACTTTCATAAAGATTATTTAATCTCTATAGAAGAAAATAACCCGGAAATAAAATTTGCCTATCTTATCTTATTAGATTCTAAAAAAAGAGCAATCTCATTTGCTTCATTACAAATTGTTAATTTTTTTATTGATGATATTAAAAATGATCTTGAGTATTTAATTAGAAAACTCAAAAATATAGGTAGGAAACTGAACTTGATCCCCAAAAAAAAACCACTAAAAATATTAATTTGTGGAAACACTTTTGTGAGTGGAGAGCATGGTATATTTATTAAGGACGATCAAAATAAAAGACTCGTAATTAAAGAATTAGCAAAAGCAATTTTAAACTACGTAAATAATGATATTACTCTAAAAAAGGAAGTTGATCTTTTCTTGCTAAAGGATTTTTTAAACGAGTCAACTCATATTGCTAATGCTCTAAAAGACTTTAATTATAATGCTTTTTTAGTAGAACCCAATATGCGTTTAGATTTACACAAAGATTGGAAGATTTTTGATGATTATTTATTTTCATTAAAAACAAAATTTAGGGTTAAAGCTAGAAAAGCGCTTCAACTAAGTTCTTCTTTAAAAATTGAAAATATAAATGAAGAAAATATATTAAAGTTACTGCCGGAAATGACAACTCTTTATAAAAAAGTGTCTTCTAAAGCTGATTTTAATTTAGGCGACTTTAATCTAAAAACCTACATTAGTCTTAAAGAAAAATTACAGGATAATTACATTATTAAGTCTTACTCTTTAAATGGAAAAGTTGTTGGGTTTATGTCTTGTATTGTCAATCATAATTCTTTGGACGCTCATTTTGTAGGTATTGATTATTTGATAAATAGAAAATATGCTATTTATCAAAGAATGCTTTATGATTATATAGAAATTGCAATTAATAAAAAAAAGAAATATTTAAATTTTGGAAGAACTGCCAGTGAAATAAAAAGTTCTGTCGGTGCAATTCCTCAAGATTTGACAATGTATATTCGTCACAAAAAGTCAATAAAAAACAGGATCTTAAAGTTATTTTTACAAAGAATAGAGCCAACCCCTTTTCATCAAAAATTTCCTTTTAAAAAATAATTAGTAATGAAAAATGTTAATGATTTAATCGATTTATTAAACTTAGAGCAAATAGCCTCAAATACCTTTAAAGGCATTAGCAAAACTATTGGAAGTCCTAATGTTTTTGGAGGACAAGTTCTAGCACAAGCTTTGAATGCGGCAAATAGAACTGTTCCAGAAGAACGCATTTTACATTCTTTACATTCTTATTTTTTAGAAGCTGGAAAACTAGAAGTTCCTATTATTTTTATAGTAGAAGAAATGCGAGATGGTGGAAGTTTTTCTACAAGGCGAGTAAAGGCGATGCAAAATGATGTTATTATTTTTATTTTAGCAGCATCTTTTCATAAAATTGAAGCAGGTTTTGAGCATCAAAAAGCAATAAAAAAAAATATTAAGCAACCAGAAGAATTAATTAGTTGGAATGAAATTGTCGATCAATTTGGTGATTTTATTCCAAAAAATATGAGAGCTTTTCTAAGCATAGAAAGACCAATCGATTTTAAACCTACGGTTATACCTAACCCTTTAGACCCTCAAGATTTACCTGCTCAAGACAATATTTGGTTTAAGTTAAAGGGTGATTCTGTAGGACTAGACAGAAAAATGAAACAACAAATCCTTACTTATATTTCTGATTATAATGTTTTAAATGCAGCAATAAACCCTAATGCAAGTAAGGCTAATTTTGGTAATTTACAGACTGCAAGTTTAGACCATTCTATGTGGTTTTTTAGGGATTTTGACTTTGATGATTGGATGCTATTTTCCTCAGAATCTCCTAACTCATATGGTGCTAGAGGGCTTTCAAAAGGAAATTTATTTACCCGAGATGGTAAATTAATCGCATCATTTGCGCAAGAGGGATTAATAAGACCTTTGAATTAATTTAGAGTAGTAGAAAAATCTAATTTTTTACTTTCCGTTAAAGGTATTCATTGTATTTGCTAACCCTGCAGTACCAAAAGAAGTTATTGCCTTTTCCGTCAACGGCATACGCTCTATTAATTGACTAGTTTCTTCTTTGTTCCACTCTCCTAGAACAAAATCAGCTTGTCTCCCTTTACTATAATTACCCCCAACACCAAAACGAAAACGAGCATACTCTTGGGTATTCAGTTTTTCTTGAATATCTTTAAGACCATTGTGACCGCCTGCAGACCCTTTTGCTTTTATACGAATCACTCCAAAATCAATATTTACATCATCTGTAACAATTAGCATATTTTCAATTGTAATATTTTCCTTTTGTAACCAATATTTTACCGCTTTACCACTTAAATTCATAAATGTACTTGGCTTTAATAATACAAATACCCTTCCTTTAAATTTAAATATAGCAATATCACCTAGTTTATCTGTTTCGAAAGTTACATTATGCTCCTCTGCTACTTCGTCAAGAATTTTAAAACCTATATTATGGCGGGTGCTAGTGAATTTTTCACCAATATTTCCTAAGCCTACAATTAAGTATTTTTTCATAATAGTTTTTTCACAATTAACTTTTGATCGAAATAATTTAGAAAAAAAGTTAGCTAAATTCATTTCTCAAAAGTACTAAAATAAAAAAAAGCGTTACTGAACGTAACGCTTTTTTCTAAATATGTTTCAAAACTTATTCTGCAGCCGTTGTTGCCGCTTCTGAAGTTTCTGAAGTTTCAGCTGCTGCTGCTGCTGCTGCTTCTTCTTCTTCTTCTTCTGCACTAGCATTACGAGAAGTTCTTACCTGAACAACTACTGTATTCTCTGGATGCATAAAAATGTAGTTTTTAGTTTCTAAAGATGTAACTACTAATTTACTACCTATCTTCAATGAAGAAATATCTGCTATTACAGCATCTGGTAAGTTAGCAGGTAAAGCTTTTACTCTTAACTTACGGTTTGTAAAACGTAAAGAACCTCCATTTAAAACTCCAGGCGATGTACCTATTAATTTAACTGGAATATTCATTGTAATTTCTTTATCATCTATTAACTGATAAAAATCTACATGTAAGATTTTATCAGAAACCGGATGAAACTGAATATCTTGCAGAATAGCTGCAATTTTTTTCCCATCAACATCAAGACTTGCAGTATAAACGTTTGGAGTGTATACCAATTTTTTAAATGCTTTCTCTTCTGCTGAAAAATGCACTGGGTTATCTCCTCCGTATATAACGCAAGGAACCATACCAGCATTACGTAAGGCTTTAGTTGACACTTTACCTACGCTTTCTCTTTTTGATCCTTTAATTGTAATTGATTTCATTACTTTTTTTTATTAAAATTTACATTAAAAATTGTCCACTAATCGAAGTATTGTCCTGCACTTTGCGCATAACATTAGCGAATAGCGGCGCGCAAGATACTACTTTTATTTTAGAAGTAACTCTCTTTAAAGGAATAGTGTCAGAGACTATTAACTCAGTTAATGCAGAGTTTTCTATCTTATCATAAGCATCTCCTGAGAGTATCGGATGGGTACAAATTGCACGCACGCTTATAGCTCCTCTTTCAATCATTAAGTTAGCTGCATGTGCCAATGTCCCCCCAGTATCGATCATGTCGTCAACTAAAATAACATTCTTGCCTTTAACATCACCAATTAATTCCATGTGTGAAATTACATTTGCTTTTTTTCTCTGTTTATAACAAATCACAACATCAGAATGTAAATGCTTGGAATATGCATATGCTCTTTTAGAGCCACCCATATCTGGCGAAGCTATTGTTAGATTTTCTAGATTAAGGCTTTTAATGTAAGGCATAAAAATAGTAGAAGCATACAAATGATCTACTGGTTTTTCAAAAAATCCTTGAATTTGATCTGCATGCAGATCCATTGTCATAATTCTTGTCGCCCCAGCGGTTTGTAATAAATTTGCAACTAATTTTGCCCCAATAGCAACTCTAGGTTTATCCTTCCTGTCTTGTCTTGCCCATCCATAATATGGCATTACAGCAGTTATATGTCTAGCTGACGCTCTTTTCGCAGCATCTATCATTAGTAACATTTCCATTAAGTTGTCTGCTGAGGGAAATGTTGAGCCTATTAAGAAAACCCTTCTTCCTCTTACGGATTCTTCAAATGCTGGTTGAAATTCACCATCATTAAAATGAGTTGTTGTTACTTTTCCTAATTCGTCACCATACTTTTCAGCTATTTTTTCTGCTAATTCTGTACTTTGAGAACATGCAAAAAGTTTTGGGGAAAGTTGATCTTTAGACATTTAGTTGGGTTTTGAGTTGTGTCTTACAAAAATATAAATTATTTAAGGAGTTTGAATAAGAAATTAGAGATTAAAACTAAAAATATTTATTAGATTTGCTTCGCGTACAAAAAAAAGCTCAAGTGGCGGAATTGGTAGACGCGCTGGATTCAAAATCCAGTTCTTTCGGAAGTGCGGGTTCGATTCCCGCCTTGAGTACAACAAAAGACCCCTAACCCTCTATAAATGAAGGGCGTAGGGGTTTTTGCTGTTCAAGATAGTCCTAATTTAGTCCTAATTTAATTATTTTTACCTTTAATTTTGTTCTTTTGGTTCGTTATATGTCATCTAATATCAGAATATTCTTTTAATTCTTTTTGCCCAATAAAATCTTATTGAAAACATCTTATATTTGATGAAAAGGGAGTTATTAAACCCCCCTAACATCTGACAGAAGAAAAGAAAACAAAAAAAAAGATTTACTACTATGAAACTTGTCACTATATGTTTTTAAGAATATCTTTTGTAATTTCTTTCATTACTGAATTATTTATTTCTTTACTATAAACCTCATTTGATGGTTTGATGCGTTTACCACTTCGCATTAATTCTATTGGTATTTGTGCATTCTCGTTCTCTTTTCGTTTTAGATTAGAGATTATACCTACAATGGTTTTTATAGTGGTAGACTTAATCTCTGTTACGTTCCCAGTGCTTAAGTTTTTTAAGGTAAAATTGTAACTACCCATTATATCTGACAAATTCTGAGAATGGACTAAATACTAATTCTCCAGCTCTATTAAGTCCCATATTCTCTTTCTCTTTTGAAGACAGTGTTTCGTGTAGCTTAATGATCTCGTCAATAATTGTTTTTACCTCAACGTCTCTATCAGTATAATATTCAGTATGTCGTTCTTTTATCTCATTGAGAGTAGTAGATTTCAACTGCTTTGAGGCAGTCAAATCCTCTGCTGATAGTTTACCGTCAATTAGCTTTTGAAGTTCTAAGAGCCTCTTATATTCAGTATCTTTACCGTATGCAGTGGCAGACATTAAAGCGTTAACAAAGCCAGTCTTCTTGTTTATCTTTAATTCAAATTCTTCTATTGATTTGCATTCTAAAGTCTCTAATAAATCTATCGTTTCTCCCACGTATATAGCCAACTTATTGAACTCAGCTACCTCTACTAAAATCTTATACTCATTAACTTTTTTAATCCTTTTCTCTGCTTCCATATGGTTTTATATTAAATGTATAATATTGTTTCTAATGATTGTTCTAAGACGTGTCTAATCACTTCACTTGAATTTGTTTCATTAGCCTTTGCAACTAATTTGATTCGTTTCTTCATCGTTGTTGGTATTCTAAAACTGAACATTTCGGTATTATCTCTTTTTTTCATAATGTTATTTTTTATTGTTTTTTAGCTTAGCCATTAATTTATAGACCTTGCCCATTAAGTTTTTATATTTTTCTTTAGTCCCTCCAGAGATTACTTTTTTAATTGTTACTCTTTTCATTTATTGGTTTTTTATTATTTAACTGATTATTGTAAGTCGATTGTCCCGTCTGTTTTGACAAATTTAATTGTAGGGATTAGGTCAAATAAAGGTTGCTCTGCTGAGTTATTAACCTCTATTGATGCTTTTGGCTTGGGTATTCTATGTGTAGCGAATAACCT
>Ga0209384_1001880_pt1 | contig 10391 bp, 9 predicted proteins | sample CoawatmetaG05DNA_FD_187511 | JGI IMG/M metagenome (GOLD analysis project Ga0209384, IMG submission 187511) | Marine microbial communities from the West Antarctic Peninsula - Coastal water metaG058-DNA (SPAdes) (version 2) | ecosystem: Environmental > Aquatic > Marine > Coastal ... | reverse complement strand
CCAACAAGGGGTCGTGTACAGTTTAATTTATACCCATTTCAAGAGGGTACATTAAAATTACTTCAAAAGAATGATAGAAGTGTTATTCTTAAATCTAGACAATTAGGAATATCTACTTTATCAGCAGGTATGGCTTTATGGATGATGATTTTTCAAAGAGATAAAGCAATATTAGTAGTTGCAACAAAACAAGATACAGCTAAAAATCTAGTAACAAAAGTAAAATTTATGTATGATGAATTACCATCATGGCTACAGATTGGATTTACTGAAAAAAATAAACTAGCATTACGACTAAATAATGGTTCACAAATTAAAGCAGTGTCTGCAGCAAGTGACGCTGGTAGATCGGAAGCAATTTCTTTATTAATTATTGATGAGGCTGCCTTTATTGAACAAAACAGAATTGAAGAAATTTGGGGTTCATCACAACAAACATTATCAACGGGGGGTAAAGCAATAGTTTTATCTACACCAAATGGTACAGGTAACTTTTTTCATAAAATGTGGGTTAGAGCACAAGAAGGAAGAAATGGATTTACTCCTATTAAATTACACTGGTCAGTTCACCCAGAAAGAAATCAAGCATGGAGAGATAAACAGGATGACGAATTAGGTTTAAGAATGGCAGCACAAGAATGTGATTGTGATTTTACTACTTCAGGTAATACTGTATTTAATGTTGATATTTTATCTTATTATGAAAAAACATTTATATGTAAACCTGTAGAAAAAAGGGGTATAGATGGAAGTTTACATATATGGGAATATCCAGATTATAGTAGAAAATATTTAGTTGTAGCGGATGTAGCTAGAGGAGATAGTAAAGATTATTCTGCTTTTCATATTATAGATCTTGAAGAAGCTAAACAAATTGGCGAATTTAAAAGTCAAATTGGTACTAAAGAATTTGGACACATGTTAGTTTCCATTGCAACTGAATATAATAATGCATTACTTGTAATTGAAAATGCTAATATAGGATGGAATACAATTCAAGTAGTAATTGATAAAGGCTATCAAAATTTATATTATTCACCTAAAGGAGAAGCAGCTACAAGTGCAGAAGCGTTTTTAGCTAAGGGTTATGATGTAACAGACACAACAAAAATGGTTCCTGGTTTTACAATGTCAATGAAAACAAGACCATTAACAATAGGAAAATTAGATGCTTATTTAAGAGAAAAATCAGTAGTAATTCAGGGTCAAAGAACCATGGAAGAAATGAGAACTTTTATTTGGAAAAACGGAAGAGCAGAAGCACAAGGGGGATATAATGATGATTTAGTAATGTCTCTAGCAACAGCATGTTATGTAAGAGACACAGCATTAAAATTTGCACAACAAGGAATAGATTTAACAAACGCTACATTAAGAAATTTTCAAAAAAGCACCACAGGTATTTATACTGGTAGAACAAATAAAAAAGACGCAGGATGGACCCAAAATATGGGAGAACACGGGGATCAAGATTTGACTTGGCTTCTTTAATATATTTATAATAAACACAAAAGAATGGCAGATACTACTTTATTTTCAAGACTACAACGATTATTTTCAAGTGATGTAATCATTAGAAATATAGGAGGAAAAAAATTAAAAGTAATGGATACGGGCAGGATCCAAAAATATGGAAACCTAGCTACAAATTCACTTTATGATAGATTTACACGTTTACACAAACCTGTAGGATCATCTTTACAATATAATCCTACACTGAATTATCAGTCAATGCGACTTCAGCTTTATAGTGATTATGAAGCTATGGATCATGATCCTATTATTGCAGCAGCTCTTGATATTATGGCTGATGAAACAACTTCAAGAAATGAATACGGACAAGTTCTAAACATCCAATCAGCTGATGAAAATATTAGAAAAGTACTACATAATTTATTTTATGATGTTTTAAATGTAGAATTTAATTTAGCTACTTGGATTAGAAATATGTGTAAATATGGAGATTTTTATCTTAAATTAGAAGTGTCCGAAAAATTTGGAGTATATAATGTTATTCCTCTTTCAACTTATGAAGTAGTAAGAGAAGAAGGAACAGATCCAGAAAATCCAGCTTATACTCGTTTTACATTGGACCCAAATGGTTTAGCTTCAGGTGCTACTAATACAATTAGAAGAGATCAATTCATGTTAGAAAACTATGAAGTTGCTCACTTTAGATTACTTACAGATTCAAATTATCTTCCTTATGGTAGATCTTATCTAGAGCCATCTCGTAAGGTATTTAAACAATTAATGTTAATGGAGGATGCTATGTTAATTCATAGAATTATGAGAGCACCTGAAAAAAGAACATTCTATATTAATGTTGGAGCTATCCCTCCCGAACAAGTTGAACAATTTATGGCTGAAACAGTCAATAAAATGAAAAAAACACCTTACATTGACCAAAATACAGGTGATTATAATTTAAAATATAACATGCAAAATATTACTGAGGATTTTTATATCCCAGTAAGAGGTAATGATAATTCAACTAAAATTGAAACCACAAAAGGTTTAGATTATGATGGTACAACAGATATTGAATATTTAAAAGCTAAAATGATGGCTGCTTTAAAAATTCCTAAACCATTTTTAGGTTATGAGGAAGGGGTAGAAGGAAAATCAACATTAGCTGGTATGGATGTTAGATTTGCAAGGACAGTTGAACGTATTCAAAGAATTGTAGAATCAGAATTAACTAAGATTGCATTAGTACATTTATACTCACAAGGTTTTACAGATGAGCAATTAGTTGATTTTTCTTTAGAACTAACAGTTCCCTCTATTATATATGAACAAGAAAAAGTAGAATTATTCACAGCAAAAACTACAGTTGCTGGTGATATGATTGAAAAAGGTTTATTTTCAAAAGAATGGGTTTATGAAAATGTATTTGGTTTATCACCTGATCAATATGAGGGAGAAAAAGACCAACAAATTACTGAAGCTCTACATAAATTTAGGATGACACAACTTGAAAATGAAGGAAATGATCCAGCAGAATCAGGTATTTCTTATGGTACCCCCCATGATTTAGCTTCATTATATGGTAATAAAAGAGATAAAGCAGTAGGTCCTGCTCAAGTCCCAACAGGTTATGATGAAAAAGAACCAGGTCGTCCAGTAGAAAAATCTCAAAATTATGGTTCAGATAAAAGTAATTTTAGTAGAGATCCTTTGGGTAAAAAGGGACAAGAAATTTCTAAACCAGAAAAACAATCAGATGGAAATAAAGTTTCTACATTTGAAGCTAAAAGTCTTAAAAAATCTCTTCAAAAACTTCGTAATAAAAAACAAATTTTAAAGGAAGAAGATGAAAATGGACTTTTATCTGAAAAAAATATTAAGCCTTAGGAATAGGTTTATATTTATATACGATAAATTCGAATTTATAAAACATGAAAGTAAAACATTCTAAGTACAAGAATACTGGAATTTTATTTGAACTCCTAACCAGACAGTTAACTTCTGATACTATAAGGGGAACTCAAACAAAATCTTTGTCTTTTTTAAAAAAACACTTTAATTCTAAAACAGAATTATTAAAAGAGTATAAGATATATCATACTCTAGCTACTCAAAAATACAATAAAGACAGTCAAGCTACAATGTTAATTGAAACATTATTAGATACTCATGGGAAGTTAAATAAAAGTCAATTAAGAAGAGAAAAATTTAATTTAATTAAGGAAATTAAAGACACATATAACGTAAATGATTTCTTTAAAGCTAAAATAACTGATTATAAAGTAATGGCATCTGTTTTTAATTTACTTGAAAATAGAAACGCTACTCCACTATCAATAGTAGATTCAAAAGTTACCCTTTTAGAACATATTACAAGAAAACCTACAACTATTAAAGGAGATATAGTTTTAGAAAACTTTAACAAACAAGATAAAGATACAAGATTACTTACTTATAAAGTATTACTTGAAAAATTTAATGACAAGTATAGCGATTTACAAGATAATCAAAAAACATTATTAAAAGAATATGTTAACAGCGTTACTAATAGCCCTTCTCTTAAGTCTTATATCAACCAAGAAATTAAAGAAGTTAAAAAAATTATCACAGGATATTCTAAAAAAGTTAAAGATAAAGCAGTAGTAGTAAAATTAACTGAAACAAAAGGAATGATTAAACCTTTATGTAAAAAAACATCTGTAAATGATGATAATGTTATTAACTTACTTAACTATTATGAATTAGTAAATGAGTTAAAAACAATTCATGGTTAGTCTTACTGAATTATATAATGTAAAAGAATCAACTTTAACTGAATTAAAATCAGATAGAGATCCTGCTAAAGGGAATAAAAGTAAAAATAGAGAAAAAGATTTTTATTTTGTAGATGGACCAGCAGATCCAGAAACAGGAAGAGTAACATCAAAAGTAGTTCGTAAACCGTCTTTTAATAATATGGTTAATGATATAGAAGCAGAAGCCCAGGATATGAAAAAATTATCTGATAGCAACCCCGATGATATGGTATTATATAATTTATCTGAAGAGTTAAAAGAACTATACAATAAATTTAGAACACACGTAAGAAGAAACTACAATGACTAAACCATTTAATATACACGATTGGCAAGCTAAACAACGTTTAACTGAAAATTTAGATGAAAGTTTAAATCCAGAAGTATCTAGAGATGTAAATCGTTACATTGCAAGAACTGCTGAAAGATATGATTATAGTGAGCAAGATGCTGTTTATGCTATTATGGCTGCCCTTAAACAAAGAGATTTTGATAGTTTAGAAGAACATCATGGAGACGATTTTCCTAAAGGTTTACTTGATAAAAAAGTAAGTAGTTTTTTAGATGATTTAAAGAAAAAGAGCGAAGTAGATTATGATGCAGTAGAAGACATAATGAAAAAACACTTTAATGTAGACGAAATGAGTTCAACAGGCACAGGTGCTTCATTTCAAGCGGGTACTGGTGCAGCATATGCTACACCTCGTGCTTTTAAGAAAAAAAATAAAAAAGATTAATATGCTATTACAAGAATATAGACCCTTTCAAGTAAATAAACAACTAGTAGAACGTTCTATTAAAGAAAATAGATCATTAGTAGTTACGGGTGTTTTACAACGTGCTGAAGCTAAAAACCAAAATGGTAGAGTTTATCCAAAAGATATTTTAGCAAGAGAAGTTGAAGCATATATGAATGGTCCTGTAGCTGAAAATAGAGCAATGGGTGAATTAGATCATCCTGAATCTTCTGTAATTAATTTACAAAATGTTTCCCATACAATTAAAAAATGTTGGTGGGATGGTGATTCGGTAATGGGGGATGTTGAAGTATTACCTACACCCGCAGGAAATATATTAAAAGCATTATTTGCCTCAGGCATTACAGTAGGTATATCTTCTCGTGGAATGGGTTCAGTTTCAGAAAATTTAGCTGAAGGTACAGTTGAAGTACAAGATGATTTTGAATTATTATGTTGGGATTTTGTTTCAACACCATCTACACATGGAGCATTTATGACCCCAAAAGGTCGTGCTTTGCAAGAAGGTAAAGTAGTTGTACCAGAATATAAATATGACAACGTAAATAACATAATTCGCGATATTATTTGCGATAACACAGGAATGTGTAAGTGTTAGTCGTGAACATTCGATTGTTCATTTCCTAAAAACTTCCACTAAAAAACGTGGGTTTTCCAAAAATCAGTTATATGTATGTCGAGCAATAAAGGTTATAAAACAATAAAGGTTACAAAATAATTAAACTCTATGAGAGATTAAACAACATAAAGTACTAAGGTACTTCAATAGCACAAGAGCAGTAGTCAGCTGTTCTCGTTTTCAATAAATTAAAATAAATATTAACTAAAACAAAAATTATGAAAAATTTAATTATGACACTAGCTGTAGCAATTCTAACAACATTTGCAGCATCAGCTCAATTTATGGTAGTAACTACTGTAAACACTCCTGATAGCGATTTGAACGAAGAATGGGGTACAACAAATTTCACTGACAATATGGGTATCGGATACGTGATAAACGATAAGTATATTGCTGGTGTGGTAAAAGCAGGGGAAGACGCTGAAGGTAAAACTTCTTACGATCTATGGGGACGTTACCTATGGAATGCAAACCTGTATGTTTCTGTTCAAGCACCAACAGAAGAAATGATGGACAACTTAACAGTTGGACTTGGTTATTCTTACGATGTATGGAAAGGACTTCATGTTGAACCTAACTACAGTATGGGTTTAAAAGAAGATGAAAATGGTGAAAGAGAAGGTTCTTTTAACTTAGGTTTGTCTTACAAATTTTAAACAAGTATTAATTAAAAAAAGTCCTGGTAACAGGCATTAAAAAAATGGAAAAAGTATTTTCAACAGTAAGTGGATTTTTAGGTGGATTAGGGACATTATTTATGGCTTTAATTCCAGTATCAATCTTATGGTTTATCTTAACAGGTGGATCAGTATTCGGAATGGACGTAATTGCTAACCTAACTTCATTAGTAAATGGATTTGGTAACGGTGGTTTCGTAGGACTAATAGTATTAGTTTTAGTAGCATCATTTTTTACAAAAAAGTAATTTTTAATTAAATAACTCATTAAAGGCGCCTATGGCGCCTTTTTTGTTTTCCCCTCCCTTGTTATATGTATGTTGGAACATACGCGCTTCCCAATAAGCCGTCCCTGATTATTTATAACCCTATTAAGGTTCCTAATAACCTTATTTCCCGTACAATTTATTAACGAGACTCGAAAGAGAAAAAACCGAAAGAAAATGGCAAAAAACATTTTAAAAGAGGCTATCGCTGACGCTAAGGCAGTTCGTGAAGTTGCTCTTGCAAATGCAAAGGCCGCATTAGAAGAAGCTTTTACACCAAAACTTCAATCTATGTTATCTGCTAAATTATCTGAAACTTTGAATGAAGAAGAAGAAGAAGATTTAGAAGAAAACTATATGGATGAGATGGACATGGACGAAATGGACATGGACGAAATGGACATGGACGAAATAGACATGGACGAAATCACAGGCATGGATGAAGAAGAAATGGGTGAAACAGCTGATTTAGATGAGGAAATTGATTTGGAAGAAATTCTTAACGAATTAGAATTAGAAGAAGGAGACGACTCAAAAGAAGAAACAGTCGATAAAGCTAAAGACATGGATGAAGAAACTATGGATGAAGCTAAAGACGAAGAAGAAGAAAAATTAGATGAAATGGAAGTTAACTACAGTGCAGAAACAGCTAACCGTGCAGGTTATAAAGCTGATTATGTTCATGAAGGAAACGAAAATTTTGATTTAGATGCTCTTCTTGAGGAAATTAACAATTTAGACGAAAACGAAGAAGAAGAAGTTAACGAGTACGTAGAACCATCTCGAAGTGCAGATACTTCTACATCAGACAGAATGAAGGCTACTTTACCTGGTGGTAAAGACGCTGTAGATTCATTTGATGCTTGGATGTCATCACAGAATGGATATGTACCAAACGCTGCATGGCAAAAACTTGCAAAAGCTAAATTCAATGAAAACATGTATGAGGCTGAACTTGCAGAAACTAAAGCAGCTTTAAAAACAATTCGTACTGAACTTAATGAAGTTAATTTATTAAACTCTAAATTATTGTATGTTAACAGAATTTTTAAAGCAAACACTTTAGATGAAGGACAGAAACTACGTGTAGTTGAAACTTTAGACAAAGCTGAAACTGCTAAAGAAGCTAAGTTAATATATGAAACAATCAAAGATACTTTCAATGTTGCTAATAACAAGAAAAGATCTTTCACAAACAAAACGAAATCCCTAAAAGAAGGTATAGGAATGGCTTCTAGAGCAGCTGGTACATCTACTGCTCCTAAAAAAGAAATTATTGCTGAATCAACTAATATGGTAAATCGTTTCCAAAAATTAGCAAATATTAAAATTAATCAATAATCAATAAAAATTTACAAAAAATGGACAATGTAAACAATTTATTAGAAGGTGCTTCTCCTTACCAAGTTCTTTCCGAGCAGTCAGCTAAATTAGCTAACAAATGGGAAAAATCAGGACTTTTAGAGGGAATAACATCTTCTACTGAAAAAAACAACATGTCAATGTTGTTAGAAAATCAAGCTAAACAGCTTGTAAACGAAGCTAGTTCTACAGGAACGGACGCTTCAATCTCAACTGGTAACTCTGAAGCATGGGCGGGCGTAGCTCTTCCCTTAGTACGAAGAGTATTCGGTGAAATCGTTGCTAAAGATTTAGTATCGGTACAGCCAATGAATTTACCTGCTGGATTGATCTTTTATTTAGACTTCCAATATGGTACATCTCAAAACTTTAAAACAGCTAATGAATCACTTTATGGTGCTACTGCAGATCTTAAAAGAACTGACGGTGCATTTAATAAAGGCCTTTATGGTGCTGGTGAATATGCTTACTCAATTACTCAAAGCTCAAACGCGTATGAGATACTATCATTTGGTACTGGAGTTTCAGCTTCAGGTCAATTCGCAACAGCTTCTGTAGCTTACTTAGGTATTCTTAATGGTGATACAGAATTCTCAGCATCACACGCTGGTACTTTTGGATCAGCTAATGGAGTAGGAGATACAATGACTTCACTTCTTGTATCTACAGCATCACTTACTGATTTTGATATTGAAGCAATTAAAGCATTCGATGTATCAGGTTCAAGTGGAATTAATGAAGTATTCCCACAATTTACAAGATTTAATGGTGGTAATTTAGAATTTGTAGTTAAAAAAGATGCAGCTGATGTGCCTTTTGCAAATGATGGTGCAGTTACAGTAACTTTCCTTAAAGGACCAGACAATTTGAATGACAGAGGTGACTTTGAAGATTCAATTCCAGCTGCTGGGGTATCAGGACAACAAATTCCTGAAATCAATGTTCAGTTAAGATCTGACACAGTTGCTGCTAAAACACGTAAATTGAAAGCACAATGGACTCCTGAGTTTGCTCAAGATCTTAATGCTTATCATTCAATTGACGCTGAAGCAGAATTAACTTCAATCTTAAGTGAGTATATTTCAATGGAAATTGATCTTGAAATCTTAGATATGTTAATTAGAAATGCTGACACAGTTGAAGGTTGGAGTGCTAAAGTTGCTCAAGATGTAACAATCACAGGCTTAGCTGCACCTAATACAACTGCAGGTGGTACAGATGATTTCTCACTTACTTCGACTCAAAATAATTTAGGTGTATATTACACTAAAATGTCTTGGTTCCAAACTTTAGGTGTTAAATTACAGAAAGTATCTAACTTAATTCACCAGAAAACTTTAAGAGGTGGTGCTAATTTCTTAGTAGTTTCTCCAAAAGTTTCTACAGTATTAGAATCAATCCCAGGATTTGCAGCCGACTCAGCAGGAGAAGAAAGCAAATACAACATGGGTGTTCAAAAGATTGGTGCAATTAATAACAGATATACAGTTTACAAAAATCCTTACATGACAGAAAATGTTATCTTAATGGGTTACAAAGGATCTCAATTCCTTGAAACTGGTGCTGTTTTTGCTCCATACATTCCGTTAATCATGACTCCATTAGTTTACGATCCAGTATCATTTACACCAAGAAAAGGTATTATGACTAGATATGCTAAGAAAATGGTAAGACCTGATTTCTACGGTAAAGTATTAATCTCAGATTTAGACCAACTATAATAGTTAGTTTAATATATTTTTTAAAGAGAGCCGCATTAGCGGCTCTTTTTTTTATATGTATGTTTGAAAACAATGATTGGTCTATATTGTTAAATAATATAAAAAACGAGGAAAATGGCCTCTATGGGTTGACCACTATAGTTGTATCCTTATAATCTCATAAAAAATAAAAAAATGGGACAACAATCAGTTGGTAACTTAAAAACCAAAAATTCAAATTTTAACAATGTGTTAGATTCTTTTTTAAATTTAACAGATGGTGGAACAGTAACAGGAGCAGTTGATCTTCCTGCAGGTGGTTTTAAATCAGGAGACGCAAAAGTATTAGCAGCAGGAGCTGGACAACTTTTAGTAGCAGCAGACTCAGGTAAAACTATTATATTTGGTGCAGCAGAAGCAACATTAATTACATTACCAGCACCTGAATTAGGTATGGTGTTTAACTTTGTTTCTGCAATTACCGCAACAGGTGACCATGAAATCCAAGCAAAAACAAACAATCACGGATTTTTAGGTGGTGTTTCAATCGTGAGCTCAACTGTAGGTGAAAGTGATGCATTTTCAGCAGCAGCAGCAGGTACTAACGATTTTATTACTATGAATGGTACTACTAAAGGTGGTATTGCAGGATCTGGATTACGAATAGTTGCAATATTAGATGCTTCAGCAGCTAAATGTTGGGCAGTTACAGGAACCTTGATAGGTTCAGGTACTATAGCT
>Ga0209384_1001871_pt1 | contig 10421 bp, 12 predicted proteins | sample CoawatmetaG05DNA_FD_187511 | JGI IMG/M metagenome (GOLD analysis project Ga0209384, IMG submission 187511) | Marine microbial communities from the West Antarctic Peninsula - Coastal water metaG058-DNA (SPAdes) (version 2) | ecosystem: Environmental > Aquatic > Marine > Coastal ... | reverse complement strand
ACACTATGGAATTTAAATAATTCTTTTGTTGTCTTATTAGCGTCTAAGAATTGTGAGGTAATAAAAGGTGTAGAAGCATATGAGTATCCTTCTGTTTGTCCTAAATTACCATTAAATATAGTAGTAACTGACTGTGAATTAATTACTATACTTGAGCCAGAACCTAGTGTACCATATCCTGCTAAAGCACCAGTTCCTAGTATATTTGTTTGTAGATTTTGGAAATTAATATATGTGTATCCAGGTGTTCCTGCGTATTCTACTACTCCTGTTTTACTATTATCAGGTGAATCACCTAATTGTTTAAATATATAATTTGAATTAGCTGGATTAATAGAGGCAGAAAATTGAGATGCTGCGTTAGCTGATCCACTTAATGTTAAACTAAAATTACCATTAATATCATTTCCAGATAAAAGTGAGTCTTTTAAGTCGGGTAAATCTGTGTCTTTAGAAGGAAAAATTACTCCTAATAATACTTTGTCGGCTGCTGTTGAGCCTGTTGCTATTAATGTAATAAATTCGTTTGTTCCATTAGTAAATGTATAACCACCACCAGCTAATACTCTACATACTGTTACTGATCCTGCATTTTTAAGATATTCTCTAACTGTTTGTGGTACAAATGTGTCTGAGCTAAGTGTTCCGAATTTTCTTTCATATTCAGCAAAGTTTTTTACTACTGTAGGTACAAATGCGGGTCCTTTTACTGTGGGTCCAATTATTGCTGCTCCAATTGCTCCAACTCCTTGGGGAAGGAATGATTGATCGTTTTCTCTGGTAAATACACCTGGTGAGATTATTTGTTCTGCCATCTTATAATATTATTAGGGTAGTTTTGTGTCTTAGTTGTTCCCGTATAAATATGAGAGAAAGCTCAAACCAAATCAGAGTGAGCGATTAAGTTTAAAACCTAATCGCCACACATACAAATAAAATATTATTGTGTTACTCTACTGGAGTAAATTCGCCTGTTTCAATATCTAAGCTACCTTTACCATATTTGTCTGATAATGTTTTTGCAAGGTTGGTTTCTTTTTCTTCCAACATTTTTAATTGGGATTTTAAGAAGGATTCCTGTTCTTCCAATTTGATTTTGCTTAAACTTAATTGGCCAAACGAAAGGGTAAGTTGAGATATTTGTGTTTGAAGATCCTGTAGTTCTTGAATTTCTTCAGGGGTAAATTTTTTTGCTTCGCCTGTGATTTCAGAGGGTGAAGGTATTTTTTTTTCTATTGCCATAACTTTAATTTAGGTGTTGGATATACATATATAAAATTAGAAAGAACCGCCGTTTATGTCTCCGGAGATAATGTCTCCTGCAACATTTAAAGATCCTGATATTTTTGTGGGTCCAAATTTTTGAGAATTTAAAGCTGAGGATGATGTTTTTAATTCTATTTCAGTTTCTGGATCATTAGTACCTATTCCTATTTTTCCCGATGCAGACACATAAAATGGTATGCGGTCTTCTGTTCCTCCAAATGATTCCGATGGTATTCTAAATTGAATGCTTTTTCCATCGGTGGGATCTATTTCCCACTTGGCCATTAGTTGGTTTTTATCAAAAGCTCCTTCCTTAGATGATCCGCTATAAAAATGAACCGAGTGCCCTTCTCCTAATTTTATACTCATTTTTTATCTTCTAATATTTCTAATCTAGCTTTTAAACTATCAATTATAATTTGCTGGTCTTGTATTGCCTTTACTATTAATGGTGAAAGACCTGCATGGTCCATTCCATAAAATTCGGTGTTTTTATTGGGTTTTGTAACAGCTTGTGGGAATACGGTTTCAACCTGTTGAGCTATAAAACCTGTGCTTTGAGTTCCTGTTTTATTCCATTTAAAGTCTACAACCTCAATATTCATAAGATCATTAAGGTTAAACTTTGTAATTTTAATATCGTGTTTTTGTCTTCGGTCTGATAGAGAAGTAAGGGTAATACCATTTGATATCTCATCATCACCCTCTCCCCCATTACCTGCTTGTATAGCTCCTTGCCATGTTTTATCTCCATCATACATTTGTATATATCGTATAGAACCTGTGTTGTTGGTATTTGCTCCACATTGAATTCCTATTCCATCCGAAGACCTTACATCTAGGGAGGTGTTATGAAAATATGCTACAAAATCTACTTCACTTTTTGCCACATGAAGAGCTCCACTAGTAGGAGTAGTAGTTCCTATTCCTACTTGACCTGATGAAGAGATTTGCATTCTTACTGCCGTCTCTGTGCCCTCCGTAAATAATCTAAAATTTTCTTGATAATTATCTACATTCCATATATAACCACCTCCTTTAGGGGGTGATAATGTTAATTGACCCCCTTCATTACTATCTGATCCAGAAATCTTTACATCGCCTACTACTTCTATACCCGCTGCAAAGTACCCCCTTTCGTCTTCTGTGTCTGTGCTTAAGTTATCTCCTATTAATTTATGTACTCCTAAATTTGACTTATAATATAAATGACCATTCTTAATGTCCACAACGAGATCCTTAGGAGAAAACTCCGTTGATAGAGGTTGTGATAATTTATTTTTTATATTAGCCATTAACTTATTTTATTAGACCCCAATTACTTTTCCAATGTTTGCTGTTGCTATTCCTAGTACTTTACCTATGTTTGCTGTTGCTACTCCCATTACGTCATTGGCATATCCGCTTGATGCTTCTGTGTAACTTAAAAAAGCTGCTGTTCCATAATTTATACCGTCTATATAAGAGACAGTACTTCCTGGATCACTATCAGGGTAGTCATGTTGACCTTCAATTACAGCACAAATAAAGTAAGGATTATCTCTTATAAAGTTCGCAGCAGTAGTTTTTAGAACTAAAGAATTATTAGCTCCATCATCCCACCCATTAAAGACAGCGCTATAACTAGCATCAAATGTTACATTATTAAAATCAGCAGCTACTATATTTGCACTACCATCACCCCCAAAGGCTGTGCTAGGTACTAAAATAACATGGGCAGTTTCATTGTGAGCACCTAATATATTAACGGATGCGTCAGAAACATTACCGGTTATACCACTAGTGTCAAAATAATAAAAGTGGCGAGTTATATTATAAGTATTACCTCTCCTTCCAGCTGATTTGGTATACATAATTCCATTAGAGAATGTGCCTGAACTAGGGTTAACAACTGTCGATTCTGCTGTAGTAGAATCCCTAGCATTAGCATGGCTTGATTCATTTAGCATCAATAGCCTTCCTGATTTAGATGCGTTTAAAGTTGCCATTATGCAATTTCCAAGAATGTACTATCAGGATTAAAAAACATTTTTTTAGAACTCACATTTAAAGAATATCCTAAAATTCTAACTAAGTCAGTTGAATCAGATGGTGCATCTATAGTAGCTTGCCCACCTGTTTCAGAGGCATATACTTGGACACCTTCTATATCAGTACCAGCTGTAAACACAGATGCTAAAGTAACACATCCCCTAATTAACATACCATTAGTACTGGAATTGGTTCCTACTGCTACTGCACATAAGCGATCAACACGGTTGTCAGTGTTTGCGTCGATTAATGTCCAAACCCCAGACCTTAAAGTATATATTGCTCCTGCAGTTGTTGTCTCAGAACTAATGCCAAATAATATTTCAGCACCTGGTCCATAATCGCCGGCGTTATTACCACTGATGGTGTGTTTAATAAATGACGGTGCGATTCCTGCAGTAAATGTTTTAAGACCCGTGAAAGATTGTGCTCCGGATAAATGTGCAGTGTCGCTATCTAGTTTAGCACTTGCAATAACAGTGCCTTCCCATACTCCAGAACTTACAGTACCTACCTCAGTGATGTCTAATGCATTTATACTTGCTAGATCTTCGTCACCGGTGTTTGTTCCACTTTGGTTTTGTAGTTTAGCTTCGGCAATTATCCCTGCGTTCCATGTACCGTTAGTAATTGTACCTACCGTTACAATATCTGTGCCTCCTGCAATAGGAGAATAGATTGTGGATATGTTTGCTCCATTATCAAAATAGTCTGCAGCATATACATTGGCACTTGAACTTATATTACCTGATGCTGTAATTTCTCCAAATAATACATTACTTGAAGTTACTGCAAATGATGCAGTATTTGCAGATAGCATAAGTGTACTTATAGTCACACCTTTAACTCCAGCTAAATCTGTTAACTCTGAATCCATTAATGCTCCTGCAGCTAAAACGTTTGTTGCATCGGTCACATCTGCTGAAGTTTCTATTGCATCTAGCTTGTCGTGATGTGCAACTGACATTACGCCTGCAATTGTATCGGATGCTTCTGCAATTATTACATTAGTTCCATCTGAGGAGTTTACTGTAATCTGAGATGCGTGCGTTGTTGCGGTTAAGTTTGTGCTTACATTTGTTACTTTAGTAGTGTTAGCAGCTATTGATGCGGAAACATTTGCTATGTTTGGTATTGCAACTGTACCTGTAAATGTTGGACTCGCTATAGGAGCGTATAGTGTGTTTATATTTGCGCCATTATCAAAATAGTCTAATGCATATATATTAGCACTTGCACTTATATTACCTGAGGCTGTTATTGCTCCTGTAAAAGTATGAGTGTCATCTGCTGTGTCTCCAAATTCTGTTGATCCTGAACTAAATGAAGTTGTAACATATAAGACCGAAGAAGAAACTATATATTTTTCGGCTGTAAGTTCTCCAAAAGTAAAATTATCTACACTGGTAGAGCCAGAACCGAAATATAATTTACCACTGTCGAGGTTGATTGCTAATTCCCCATCAGATAATCCTGATGGGACTGCTGATCCTGTTCCTCTTTTTATTTGTATTGTACTTGCCATTTGTTATAAATATTTAAAAAGACCCCCCGTCCATATTTCCTATAAAGGATGTTGCTGTTATTGTTCCACTTGAACTTATATTACTACTTGCACTTATGTTGCCTAAGGCTATTATATTAGCAAATATAACATCACTTCCTGTAATAGCAAATGATGCCGTAGAAGAATTTGATACTTTAGCGTCTATATTTGTTTGTAGAGCGGAGCTTGAAGCGTTTAACTGTGCTAAAGTTGATATAGTAGCATCGACATTTAAGGTAACACTGCCTACTGTACCTCCCCCTGATAATCCAGTTCCTGCTGTTACGCCTGTTATAATTCCACCACCTGCTGTAGCTAATGAAGCACTTACACTAGGAAACCCCTTAATAGATAAATCTCCACTTGCACTTATATTACCTGATGCTGTTATATTAGTAAGAGTTACTAAAGAACCTGTGCCATCGCGAAGTGTGCCATTGTCTGTTTGTAACACCCTTTGAAAGGTGTCTTGAATATTACTTCCTCTTAAATTTGGTAATCCCATTTATAACCATTATTTTTTCTTTGAAAGCGCTGTAATAACACCACCAATAATTTTATTTGGATTGTTGATTTCTTTGCCTTTTAGGTAAGTCCCAACGATGTTATTGAGTTTATTTCGTTTGATTGAAATGTTGTCTATATTGATGTCTTCTTTTATAAGAAGTTTAAATAAGTTAATTACGTGGTCTCTTTCAGTTAATGTGATTGCTTTTTTAACATTAACTTTAACTTTTGTTTCGGTAATTGGTTTGCGAGTTTGTGATTTTACCTCAACAGTTACTTTCTTGCTTGCAGCTACCTCAAAGTCACTTTCCCACGGGGTGAAATATGTATCCTCAGCGATTACTTCGAGTCTTATATTGCCTGACGCCGATTCATCTATGAGTCCCTTGAGTTTTCTAATGGGTATTTCGCATTTACCTGATGAGTTAATGCTACCGTCGAACATAAGAGAGTAATCGTTTGTCTCCACGACTAATCTAGCCTTAGACTTATTTAGACTGGCACCCTCTAATTTGATGTCGCATTCAAATAATTCGGATTTGTCAGTAAATAATTTGTACATAGTATATTTTGTTATAAATATATGGTTATTGTTAGAACTTAATATTTTCTGTTAATACCTCAATATTTAATATTTCTTTTGCTAATAGGCGAATGTCAGAAACTTTAATTTTATAATCGTTGATTTCTTTTGACTGTTTTATAGTTTTACCTTGTATTTTACATATAAGTTTAACAAGGCGTTTTTTCTTATCAGGTTCGCCATAGAATACTTCATCCATTGAAGCACCTTGTCGTATTTCCTCAATTGCTTCTTCAACTAATTGTACATTATCCCAAGTATATGGAATACCTGTAGTAGGTGCTTTATCCCATTTAAAATTGGCGTCCTCCCATTTAATTGGTGTCGCCATTAATTATTAGCGTTTCTTATTTCATCCCTTGTTAAAGGAGTTCCTGTGGGTGAAACAGATACCTCATTATTAAATACTATTGTAGATTTAGTAAAGAATTTTTGTGGTTTTTTGTTGAGTTCTTTTTGGATATTTTGAGATATTAAATATCCCTGTAGTTCTAAACCAAATTTTGTTTGTACTACTCTATTATTCCCTTGTGCTATTTCTGTTGTGTTGCTATATGAGTCTATTTTAGCTAAGAACTTAAATCTTTCTTCATCCCCCCAATATGAATCTGATGCATAGTTGATTGCCTCTACTATGCCGTTGTTTTGAGCAACATAATCTGTCCATATAGTACAAGTGTAGTTAATTTTTACAAAATCAGGCATAACTACAGCGTGCATTTCCTTTTGTGGGATTCTATTTTGGAGGACATTGAAATTATCGTATTGGTTTCTTTTTGTATATTTTTCTTGAAATGAATAATATAGGTTTGGATTGTTAGCATCCATTTTATTTCCTAAATCTCTACGCTTTGTAAGACTTTCTCTCTTAAACATTATAAGGGGAACTTGAATTTTACCCTCTTTGTCTCTATAATATCCATCTTTTTGGACAGATTTCCATCTTTCTGGTGAACCATATATTAAAGGAACATTTACTTTATTTCCATTTATAATAACTGAAGGTTTAATTACTTCGTTAAAATAATACATGATAGCTTCATCATGATCCTGTAGGCTAATTGTTATGTCTTTTACAGTGTCATCCTTGCGAGTGGTGATTCTTCCTCTATTTAAGTTAGATCTATTGTCTGGGTTAGGAAAACTCTCAACTGGAAACCCTTCAGCGAAGCCTGAAGATAAATTATCTCTTAAGCGATCATATCCACTTGATGGTACAGGTGTGTTTTGGTGTATTTGTTTCTTATCAGCCATTCTATCCTAACATATTTGCTATTCCACCATCCACCTTAGTAGTAGAGGGATATTTTCCCTCTCTTAAAGGTATTAAATTTAATTTTTCTACTCTTGATAAGTGAGTATTAACTAATATAGAAAAGCTATCACCAAATCCTACAGTTTCTGTGGATAAGGCATAATCTGGGTCTCTACCCATTATTAATTGGTTTTCTACTCGAGAGTCAACTTCATAGAAATTATTACGAAATAATAATATATCTCCTACTTCAGGTATTAGTTCTATTTTAGCCAATTCATGTTTAAGAAATCTAAAACCAACGATTTGGTTAACATCAGATCCAAAATCATCAGACGACCACGCTTGGTCGTCTCTTTTAATTAAACATGCTAATTTTAAAGGTTCATAATAATGTTTACCCGGTGCCTCACCATAAACATTTACCTTTGTTTGTTCAAGGGCAAATTTATAGTATGCAACTTCTGTTTGGATTATGTCCTTAAGTAATTCGCTGTTGATATTTTGGAATAATGATATGTCTCGAGAGTTTCCAAATAAAGCCATTAGTCCATTCGTTTAAGGGTTTCTTCTTTCCATCTTAAATTCATTAACCCTTCTATTTTAAAAATTCCATTTTCAACATCCGAATACAACATTGCATCTCTCATAGGTTTTAAATCATCCTTTGGATTATTTCGTGTTACGAACTTAATTTGTACCCTTGTGAATTCTATGTCATCCTTTTGTGGATATTCTTCTGGTGTAATATTATTTACAATTGTAACTTTATCTACACCCCTAACCTGGTCTAAAATTTTAGTAATGTTAATTTCTCTTTTAGACATCATAGATGCCTGTACTTGGTAAGTGTTTACAATTTCTGATAGTATGTCTTTTAATTTATTCATTACATTACATAAATTGGGTAAGGTACCTTAGTGAATATTTCTTGTGATTGTTGTGCTTCTGCGTTTTTTCTTTCTAGTTGTTTTAATCTAGTAGTTTCCTCAAGAAGTTTTTGGATTTCTTCTATTAGTTTAACTTTTTCTTCTTTAGCTTCTGTGATTAATCTTACATGGTCTAAAGTTGTTTCGGCTCCAGGGATAGGAATAGTAGTGTATTTACCTCTAACACTTCCTAGCATTTCTTTTATTAATGCAAGTGCATATTTTCTAATCCACTGTCTACCAGGTTCATTAATGTAAGCATACACTGGATTAGTGTAGGGTACATTAGAAGCATCTGTTATAAGTCCTGTTGAAGGGTTTTTTATGGGGGCATTTGCAACTGATTGAACTACATATTCATAATGTAACATGTAAGCACTAGTAGGAATAGGGAATAGTTTTAGGTATCTATTATTAGTTAATTCAAAATGATATCCTGATTTTCTAATTGTATCATTTAATTCAATTGCTTGTAGTTTCTGAATATCAAAACTCAAAGGCATTAACATAAAGTTTACACCAGGTGAATAGTTACCAAATCCAAATGTTTGCATTAATGATTGAATTCCCGTACCTGTACCTGCATAGGGATCAAAATATCTATTAATAGCTGCTGGAGAGTTATGGTAGAGTCTTTTGATGTATATTGCTTCTGATCCACTTACTGATGACCCAATGTGAGTTAAAAGGTCATATCTTTGTTGGTTTCGTGATACCAGTAAAGAACCTGTTTCTAACCTATAATCACCCCCAGATCCATCGGCTTCATTACCATACTGTTCAGATAAATTTACTACCCCTCCTAAGTTAGGTGTTATTAGGTGGTTATTAAAGTTTGAACCTGTTGTTGTGCCTTCTACATTTCCAAAGTTGTTTATTATTTGAAAATTATATAGTTGTGTTCCATATTCGTTGGTGGCTTCTTCAAAGGCTGCGAAAAAATTTACATCTTGTAATTCAATGTCTACTAGAGGATATCCTAATCTACTAGCACACCATGTAGCAACCATTTCTGAATCTGTTTGGAATGATTGATCATCATCATAGAAACCGAAGGGGGTGTTACCAGGAAAAAATGAAGAAGATCCGGGCCATATTGGGATGTGAGACATTGGGGTGTATTAATTTGAGCGTTCCATTATAAATATGGAAAGATACTAAAAAATATAAGAAGTTAGGGGTTATATTAGGAATTTTCTAATGCCTTTAGTCTTTCTTCTAGCTTTTGTATAAGTACTTGTTGGTCTTGTACTGCGTTTACTAATAGGGGAGTTAGTTTTCCATAGTCAATTCCCCATGGTATCTTACCCCCACTAGAATTTACTTTTATAGAGCCAGTACCAGCACCCTCTACAGCAACTGCTTCAGGGAATATTTTATTTAAGTCTTGGGCTATTATTCCTGTTGATATTTCTGATGAGCCAGTAAAATTATAATCTACTACATCAATTTCCATTAAGTCCGTTAAACCATATTGGGAAGATGTAACATTAGATTTTAAACGTCTATCAGAAGTAGTTACATATTGTACTGCGGCGCCACTACCTCTAACTCTTCCTGAAAGATTTCCATCTCCCTCTAAGAATGAAATGAAATGGTTACTATTATTTAAACCTGAACCATCAGCATCATCTGTCCTTGCTATTTGAAGATCTAATACATCAGCGTTGAAATTTGTGCTCAGATTTTTAAATTTAACTACAGCACCTGTTGATACGGTATCATGTACTTCTAACCTTTTTGTTGGAGCTGTTATTCCTATACCAACATCTCCCCCATCAGTGAGTCTCATTACTTCATTTGATACTGTATCATCATTTTCATTTAGGCCAGCTGTACCAAAAGCTAGCTCACCACCTTTATCACTAGTACCATGAGTCTCACTCGCAAATGATGCAATGTATGCACTAGCTTCTAATACACTGGAAGGTACATTACCGTCTGTCGAATCAAAGCCAATACCTCCTAGGATATTACTGTTTACAGTAGAAAGATCAGCTCGCACTATCATCATCCCATTATTACCATCTCCACCTGAATGGTTAATTTGGAGTGAATTCATTGGGGTAACAGTTTCTATACCTATCTTGCCCTTTAAAGCTGTAAGTTCAATGCTATCATTACCTAGGACAACACTATTTTTTCCTACACTTACAGCATCCGTCCCTATAACGATAGTATTATAATTAGACGCTATTGCTGTCTCCTCACCCGTAAGAAAGGAATGTTCACCATTTCTTGAATCCTTTCCTATAAAAACATTACCCCCTCCATATGCGTTTATACCAGGATTGCCTGAGGAAT
>Ga0209384_1001870_pt1 | contig 10431 bp, 17 predicted proteins | sample CoawatmetaG05DNA_FD_187511 | JGI IMG/M metagenome (GOLD analysis project Ga0209384, IMG submission 187511) | Marine microbial communities from the West Antarctic Peninsula - Coastal water metaG058-DNA (SPAdes) (version 2) | ecosystem: Environmental > Aquatic > Marine > Coastal ... | reverse complement strand
CCACCATCAGCCATATTCATGACCTCATCCACAGAAACGCCTTCCATTCGAGCGACGACCCCTGGGTTTTTCTTCCGAAGAACCTTTTGGCCCTTGCTGAGTCCGCCATCTTCCATACGCATTTCATAGCCACCCATGCCCGGAGAAGGCATCGGACGGCGCATCATGCCACCCATGTTCATACCTTCGGCATCATTCATACTCTTTGCCTTTTTCATAAGACCACCTGCTTCCTTTTTAGAGACATCCATCTGCTCAGACATCTGGTTAACCATTCTGCTCTTAGCCATTAAAAGACCCTCACTTTCATCATTCCGCCACGGTTAGCGCGTTTTACCGATTTTACCCTACGAGGTTCACCAGCAGGTTGCCCCAAACGTTTCTTCTGAGCAATCCTAGACCTTTTCTCAGACGATGTTAACTCTCCGGATGTCTTAGGTGTTTCCTTAGAAACACGTTTGCTAGGCCTGCAATAAGGCGTGCCTCTCTTCTCGCCTTTCTTCCTGCCGCAAGGTTTACCTGTTCTCACATCGATCCAATCTTCCTTGAACCAACGTTTGAGAGAGGCACCCTTCTTTGTCTTGCGGACAGCCATTAGTATATCTTGACCTCACGGCCACCATGACGAGGCATCACGGCTCCGCAACCATTAGTCCGAACAGTGCCGCCAACAGCTCTTTTAGTCTTGTTGCCCCAGTTACTAGCGCCAACCTTTCGACATTTTGCTATTGCTCCGGACGCATACGCAGACGGGAACACCTTATAGCGTGCCTTAACTTTTCGATAACAAGCGTCTTTTGTAGCCATCAGCACTTCCACCTTTTACGAGCCTGCCGAATACGCGAATTAGGGTCGTTTCTGGTCTTGGCAGAGCTTTTCTTCAACTGCCCTGCGGACCTAGCGCAATAGGACTTACGACGCTTTGCCGCCGCGCTGCCCTCCTTAACTTTCCCCGTAACCGCTGTTTTAAGCTTAGACCCCGGATTAGCCCTGCGATAAGCAGCAACACCCTTCTTCGTCATTCCAGCACCCTTGCTGGTCTTACGATAGTTGGCGCTTTTGCCAGTAGTAGTGCGTCTAATGGCCATACTGTTTCACGTGAAACATCACGCCCTCTTCCTAGCCTTCTTCTTTGCGGAAGCAGACGGCAACTCGGAATAGTGATAAAGTCTTTTGCTATTAGTGCCGTGTTTGGATCCGCTATGAAGATCGCCGTTGGGCATCTTGTGTCTCTCACCAGGATGCTTAGTTCCATCCCTAAAGTAATGGGTCATGTTCTTGGCCATCTCTAGTTACCTCTTCCCGGTGTTCCTTGATTAATCCGTTCTCGGTTAACCTCTGCACGTAGTAGGGCAATATCCTCCTGAGAATCAATCTTCTCTGCGGACATCTCTTCCTTAGCTTCCTCTTTCTCAATATCAAACAACAGGCGCTGATCAAACTCTTTCGTCTTACGCTGTAGATCTGCCGCTTTGATGTCCAGTTCCTTAGAACGAAGCTCCACTAGAGGATCTACTTCCCCTTCCGGTGGCGGCATTAGAGTTGACATGACCTCTTCAGTATACTGAGCAATAAGCTCGGCAACCTTTGCCTCTACGTCAACCGGCGGAGGCTGCTGACCCGTCTGCATAGCCTGCTCCATCATGGACCGCATCTCAGCGTCAACGACACCTCGAGCCTTGAACGCAACATGTTCACAAAGATGAGCCTGCAAAAGAGCAAAGATAGGGGGAGAAGAAGCCGCTATAGGTGTCTTCATAAAGATAATGTGCGCCGTCATGTGCGCGTCGTGATCCTGCGTCGGAAAAGCCTGCAAAGCCTCCTGAATGATAGACTTAGCATTCTCAATTGCCGGATCAGTTGGTTGAGCCGGCTGTGGCGTAGGAAGTAACGTTTCAATGTTAGTAACGCCTATCGCTTCATAAATACGACGATACGCCTCATGAAGATTGTGCATTTGCGGGTTTGACTGAGCTAACTCAAGCTGTGTCTGGGCAAGTGCAAGACGTTGCGACATTGAAAAGATATTTGGGTCCGATACCGGAATAACATCTACACGATCATCGAAATCAGTCTGTTTAATCGAAGCTTCGGCGCCATACACATCATACGGGTACATGGGTGGAAGTGACTCAGCAAACACTCTAGCAAGCATCCTGAACTCTTGCTTCTGTGCGTAGTGCAGGCGCTTGTGTATGGCTGACATCACCTTAGAACCACGCTCTAAAAGAGCTACCGTGGTTCCAACCGCTGCCTGCTGGTTTCCGTCCCCTACTTGCAAGTCTGCAATAGCTGCAAAGCGACGACCGGCATCCACGACAAACCCTAAAAGAGACATCAGCGTCTGGCTGGGCTCTTTGTAGGGAAGAGGCATAATACTTTCTCGTAAAGCACCGCCGGGAACATCAATATCGCGAAACTCGCCAGGAGACAAAGGCTCGTCAGAATCACGAATCCTAATACCGCGAGCTTTAAAGCCAGCAGGAAGGTTAGCGAGAGTACCTGCATCAATAAGTTGCCTCAAAATAGATGTGGCGGATCGTCCGAGACCACCAATCATGTGGAGAAGCCCAAATCCGTAGAAACCTAAGCCCGGAAGGAACTTATAGTGCGAGAAGTACTGTATTTTTTTGTAATACTCGTCGCCCTCGTTCCAGTTTCGTCGCACAGACAGAACCTTCTGACTTCCCTCGTCTATAGTCACGATGTAGGGGAGCTTAATTCCGGTCTCTTCGCCATCAAGAGGGCTAACATGCTCAAAACCAAGGAGGTCAAGATCGGTATGCACCTCTAAAAGGGTACAATCCTGATCATCGCCGCCTGTTCGCTCAATTCCGGAGAGACTACGCTCCTTTTCACGAACTTCGTCGTCGCTTTGGTAAGCTGAAATGTCCACGTCGCGGTAAAACCCAGCAGCCTGGTTCTTCCTTACATCATTCGTGTTCATCCGAATGACATGAGTGACACGCGAGGCCGAAGAAAGGTCCGTTGCGTTGTACGGTACAACTAAATCATCTGCCGGAACGAAACGAGAAACCGCTCGATCTAAAATATCGTCAAAGTAAACCTTTTTAAACGCGCTCCCGGCTAAGGGGAGATAAAACAGAAGGCGATCCATCTCCGGATCGTACTCATCCATAACGTGAGTGATCTGAAAGTTCATGAACTCCTGAACACGATGAGATTGCTGCTCTACTTCAGGTGTCGTCGCGCCAATAATCTGGGTTCGTACTGGTCCAGAACTTGGAAGGAGCTCCTTGTAAGCCTGCGCTTGGAACTGGGTCACCGCTTCAGCAATAACGGGGTGGGTGACGCCGCTAGAACCCCTAAACGGCTGATCTCGGTTCTCATATTTAAGACCAAGCAGATCAAGACCTTCAGTATAAGCGTCTTCCCACTCTTGCCGTCCAGCTTTGTCGTCTTCGTAATAACCCATCAGTTCCGAACTGATATCCATCAACTCACGTTCGTCCAAAACTTCCGCAAGATTTGCGTCGGGATCAGTTTGAAGTTCTTCCCCCATCATCGATTCAAACTGATTGCCAAAATTCAAAACAACCGAACCGTCTTCTTCTTCAATCATCTCAGTAGGATCTTCAATCTCCTCTACTTCGATCTCTTGATCGGACAGCCCACCAAGAGGCATTCCTCCGGAAGGCATTCCTCCATCTATTAAGGAAGTCGGTTCATTAGCCATTTGCTACATACCCTTTTCTTGATTGTCTTTCGGCTTCACGGCTTTTTCATAGTAAATTATAATCTGCTTTTGCTGTTCTAGGAACCGCTTAATCTCAACCATGTTCAAAGCTAGCGTCTCGTAGTCTCGCACGCTTAGTGCGTAAAACAAAAAGTCTCCGTTCTCTGCAACGAACCTCTGCCGGAACTCCTCGAACGTATCCTCGGTAACAACATAGAAGTGTATGTCGTTTAAAGACATAGGGCGAGGTCGGTTCTGCGTGGGTATCTGACGCTCAACCTCAACGGTCTTTATTGTGACCGGCAGTATGTCCTTGAAGCTCGTGCAGCTACTTAGCAGCAGGGGCAGGAGCAACAGCGCCGGAAAGAACTTCCAGCGAGCGGAACAATTTTGCTGTGCCATTGTTTATCTTACCCTCTACCAAACCCGGTTTTTTCAAACTAAGTGCCGCCAAATCATGCTTTCTCAGCTTGCTGATTAAAACATCCTTATACACGTTCGCCTTGTTGAGGTTCGTCTGTAGCTCGCTGGTTAATTCCGCAAACCGGTCTCGGTCCTCAATCAAAGTGTTAATTGTATCATCTTGGATAAGTTTTGCCGTCTCCAGCTTGGCTGTGTTCTCGGTCAGTATCTGAATACGCTGCTGACTGTCTTTGTAATAGTAGTAAGCACCATAAGCAGAACTGCCTACGAAACCAACAACTACAATAATCGCGTATATCTTGAGCATTATTTACCCTTCGACATATATGCTGTCATACCCATATAGGCTCCGACAACACCTGCTTGGCCGATATAGAACAAGCCGAACAAGTCAGATAACGCTTTAATCCTACCATCTGGGAAGATTGGAAGAAAGACTGCAAGTGTAAAGAAGATCATAGACAGCATGGCTACCCACGCCATACGACGCTGCGCGTCTGCCTTCTCGTGTTTTTCCAAAGCCTCCACCGCCGCTAATTCCGAATCACTAACAACGCCGTCGCCGTCGAGATCAAGGTCGTTGTGCTTTGAGTCTTTCTGTAGTTTCTTCTGTGCCATACTACGTTCCTTATTTTAGCAATGGGTTGTCAAGGGCGCGCTGTAGCGTCTTGTTTAACCGAGCCTCTAGGGCATCGAGCTTGGCATCGACGCTGTTTATCTTGCTGTCGAACCTCTCTGATGCAGACGAGCTAATGTCGCGTAGCGTCTTCTCAGCTTGGCGCATTGCAGCGCGTGTATCCGCATCAGCATCTCGCGACCGGCGATCTACAGCGCTGATAGCCTCGTACAGTTTAGCGCTGTCGCTGCGAACATCCTCGCGCAGGTCTCGGGATAGCTGTTGTATTTCTGCCACGCGCAACCGGACACTTGCCATCTCTGTGGTAACGGCATCAACCGTCTCGTTTTGCACCGCCAACTCCTGACGAATGCCGGACAGGTCGGGGGCGCTGTAGCTAGATATCTTTGCCTTCATGTCTTCGTAGTCTTTCCAGAACTCAAAGCCGCCCCACAACGCACCGCCTGCTGTAGACAGAGCCGTTAGCACAACCACAATTTTGCCGCCCTTAAACTTGATTCCGCCAACTTCTATCTCAGCCATTACTTTTCTTTCAATTTGTTCATCTGGTCCCATAGGGAGGAGATGTTCTTGTTTATTTGATCAACCTCGGCGCGTATTTTAACCGTCTCGACATAGGTGTCTCGGCGCTTGATGTCCGTAGCTAAAATATCGAGATCACGCCGAAGGATGTGGACGACAGAGTTCATCTTCACGGCGGCTGCAAAAGCGCCCAGAACAACAAAAATCTGTGACCAATACTCCAATACAAAATCCATTATCGGTTCCATTCTGATTGCATGAGCCGGTCATGTGTGGCATTTGAGCCACCAAACATGGTGTAATCTTGCAACGGATTGCTTATACTTCGGTTGTCCGTCATTCCGGTTGCCGGGAAGAAGCCTTGGGTGTCTACCATCGTCACATCCGTCGCGATCTTTCCCGCCAGCATATTCATCACGACCATCGTCGTTGCCTGACTAGCTGCGCTGTACCGCTGTGATGGCGCGATCTTCTTAACAACCCTCTCGGCTGCTGCCTTCTGTTTTTCCTGTTTTGTCTGAGGCTCGGGCTCGGCTTCTGCTTGCTGTTGCTCGGGTTCGGGCTCCGGCTCAGGTTCAGCTTCAACAGCCTCCTGCGGTTCTGCCTGTTGTTCCGGCTCAGGTTCCGCTTCTGCCTGTTGTTCTGGTTCGGGTTCAGCCTCTGGCTCGGCTTCGGCTTGCTCTTGGGGTTCTGGTTGCTGTTCCTGCTGTTGTTCGGGTTCAGCTTGAGGTTCGGGCTGCTGCTCGGCTTGAGGTTCGGGCTGCGTCTGCATTTCCATTTCGATGGCTGCTTCTACCTGCGCTTCTTGCTGCTGTTCCTGCGGCTCTGGCTGCGTTGTCTGAATTTGTGCAACTACGGGCGGAGGTGCTGGCGCTGCTGGTTCAACATACGCAGCGACAACAGTTTGAACAGGTTGTGGGGCAACAGGTGGTGGCGGGGGAGCTGCTGCTATCTCTGGTGGTGGTGGAGTAAACGCGATCTGAGTATCAAGTTGCGCGATCTGCTCCAGAACCTGCTGTTCAACTATATCCTGATATGTAAACGTAACGCCGGGTGTTGAGAATTGGGGACCGAAAGCTCCAGAGTGAAACCCGGCATCTATTCCGAATAGCTGGAACTCCCCCGTCAATATGCTAAAGGTGTTGGGTAAAATTACGTCGGTGAAAGAAAATGTTCGGTTACCGCCAAAGTCTAACTCGATTTCGCGCTCAAACTTCTCGACTACAGCGTTCGCGGTATTAAACAACGCAACCGTCATACTGAATATGTCTCGGCAATCTCCTACTTGAGTGATGCTGCCACAAGTAGTCCGCGTGGCGTTCGACGGGTGGCTTGTAACATCTACGAATTGATTAACAGTAAATCCCCGCTGCACCTCGGCCTCGGTCAGTGGAACGTCAAAGCTGGACGTATATGTTCCGCCGCCGTTGCTAGCGTTACCCGTACAGAACTGCCCCGCCGAACAACCTGATCCAGTTTGCGTGCTGCCGCTCGCTATAAACGCAGACATATCCGGCGTCACGTTTGCCGTCGTCACTTCCTCCGCCATTGCGGGGGATACAAGGAGGACCAGTGCTAACAGCCAACGCATCAGTCGGAACCGAAATAATCTTGATCATTAACGAAGAACTCATCGGCTGGCTGCAAGACAGCGCGACCCTGCCTCTTAGCTTCGGCCTCTTCCTCGGCTTTTTTCTCAGCTAGCTCTACAACATACTCTCTAAGAATTGCGCCATGTGGAGATTTCTTGGGGTTCTCTATCCATTTTTCTCGAGCCTCGTTTCCAATGCTGCCCAGATAGGGGCAGGGCGTACCCGCCATCCAAAGCGCATCAAACACCCGGACCTCCTGACACAGCAGGGAAATCCCAGCAACCTTCAGGCCCATGCCGTAGACAGCCCTAGATAACTTAATGCGCTCACAGTTGAGATCGCGTGTGGTCGTACCGCCGCTAAGACCAAACAAACTTGTCTGGACTGCGCCGCTGCTGCCGACTTGGCAGATGTCGCTATTGTTCACAACGATAGACGGGCTACTGGCAGTGGGCGGAGCCTTATCAACCACAGTTGAACTGCTGCTCACGGTAGCCGAAGTTACCGTGTCAGTGGCGTGCGCCGCTGTAGCAAAAACAAAAAATACCGCAACTAGCGCGCACGAAGTCAGCGCCGCTTGCGTAACCATTTGGGTTAGATTACGCCTTTTTCCTTCAGCAGGAAACCAACAACGCCGCCCACAATGCCTACGGCAACGATGATCGGCTGCGAGACAATAACACCAATACCCATTACGATACCGCCAAGGGCAGCGTAACTAGAGGGCTCTTTCATACGACTAACGATCCAATCCATGGAACTCTCCTAATAGTAGCTTCTTGAATGAAGAAGTAAGTTAGATTCTTCGTCTTCATCGTCAGTGTCAAGACGAACAAAGCCGCCTTTACGGTATCTAATAAGTGCCATCGACATGCTGTCACAGTAATCATCATAGTCCCCATGAGGGAACGCCGCGCACTCGTCAATCACCTCTTCTGAAAACCTCTTCTCAGGAGCCCACACCCTGCCAGACTCAAACATCGGCGCCACCATATGCATCCGGGTGTGCTTATCATTGCCCCTGGACGGTGTATAATTCACAACGGGTATACCCATCGTTCGTAACTCGTCCGTGAGCGGTGTTCCGCTAGCCTTCGCCTCGATCAACACCATGTCCGGCTCCCAGTAATTATACTCCTCAAAAGCCTGAGCCTTCAATTCAGGGAAATCCCACCGGCCACGCTTCGCATCCAGCAATATAATGTTGTCCGGACCACCCTCCTTGGGAACAAACACACCCCAAGTCGTTATTGCCGAGTAATCCGCCGTCTCCTTCTTACTAAACGCCGTGTCATAAGACTGCATCACATAACTAAGCCGTGGAATCTCCTCCTTCTCCCAAACGTTCCACCACTCCTTCTTAATAATTGCACCCTCTTCAGCAACCGGATTCTGCTGCCACTGTGCATTCCACTTGCCCAAGGACAACGCAGCCTTGACCCGTAACAACTCCTCCTTCTTCCAAAACTGTGGCCATAACAAATTACCACTCGGCAATATCGCCGGGAACTCTATCAAATCCCACTGATCAGACATCACATCCGAACTCTGAGCCTTCAACAACTTTCCAGTAAGATCCTTCAATGACCAACGAGTCATAACAATAACTATCGAACCACCCGGCTGTAACCGCTGACGAGGACCAGACGTATACCACTCATACGCATTCTCCATCGCATTCTCGGATAACGCATCCTGCTCCGAATGAGGATCATCAATAATCAACAAATCCGCACCACGACCAGTAATCGCGCCACCAACACCAGCAGCGTAATACTCCCCTCCCTGGCCCGTCTCCCAACGTCCAGCAGCCTTGGAATCAGCCTTCAAATCAACCTCAGGGAAAATCTCCTTGTAAATATCCAACTCCATAAGGTTCCTCACCTTACGTCCAAACCGTACAGCCAACTCAGCCGTATGCGTCGTCTGAATGATCTTCAACTTAGGATTCTTGCCTATCAACCAAGCCGGTAACAAATAACTCGCAAACTCGCTCTTGGTATGACGAGGCGGCATATTGACAATGATCCGTGAACCAGGGGTCTTGGCCAACTTCTCAAACTTCTTGGCCACCTGCTTGTGATGTGAACCCTCAATAAAGCCCTCATACACATGCTTCGCAAACACCATAAAGTCCTCGCGAGCCAACTCTCGAACAGAAAGCGTCTTCTTCGCCTGCTCTAAAGCAAGAATCTCACGCATAACCTCATCAGAAGCATTGAGCATTAAGCCGTCTCCAAGAAACCCAAATGAAATTAAATATGCAAAAAATTGTAGCCGATATTGTTTCAAAACAGAAGTGGGGGGGTCTCAGCCTGAAGCACTGTTCAGGGTCCAATGATAATTAGGAGGTATTATAGATTTAAAACCCTATCTCACCCCTCGCTCCCCGAGGAGGGGCGGCGGCGCCAGCCCGACGCTAGGTGGGTGGGTGGCCACAGGTCAATCGACCTGTGGCCTAAGTACCTAGCCCGACATGGGAAGCTTGCCCGACCGATAGCAGTTCTCATATTCCCATAGCCTGCGTTTTAATTCCGCGTTTTCTTCCACCAATTCGGCAATGCTTTGCTTATGTTTTAATGCTTCGCGTTCTATGGTGTTGCGTTCCTGAGCTGGTGACAGTTTGCCAGTCTCTAACTGGTTCAACATATCTTGCAGGCCGTTGAGCATAAGGTTGTTCATATCAATTCTTTCTTTCTGGGTTGATGGGCGGAGCGTTATGCTCCGCCCATTGAACTAAGCTTTATCTATATAGATCGTGTTTCGGGCATGCGCTGAAATTGGCACGGTCTCCAGCGTTAGCCAATGCGTTTTACTTTCAATGCGCTTGCTATTGGATTTCAGAAGCATTTTCTTGGCGGACGCTTTCAGCTTCTTTATCAGCTTTTCTTGTGTCTCTAATTCCAAATACAGGGTTTTGTTTTCAGATTTAAGTTTTGACTCAATTCTAGCAAGCTTCTTTTTCTCGCGAACGTAGTCATTTACTAGTTTCTGATCTTCCATGTCTTTCTCGCTTTCTATTGTTGTTCGTTGTTTTCGTTACAACAGAACTGTTGTACCACCAATTACCATGATAGCGCAACCCATAAAATGCATTTAATTCAAATTAATTTTAGGCCTTGCAGAGCCGGAGCCAGAGCCAGAGCCAGAGCCAGAGCCAGAGCCAGAGCCAGAGCCAGAGCCAGAGCCAGAGCCAGAGCCGGGGCTCGAGCCGGCGCCAGGCAATGCTATCCTAGTACTACTATACCAGGCGCCGCGCTTGGCTTGAGCTAGGTCCGACCCGGCGCCCGACCCGACCGGGCATAAAAAAAGGGCGACCCGAAGGCCGCCCAGTTGCGAGAAAGTTTGCCCGACTATCTCATGATTTGATCCGCGATCATCTGGCCACGTTCCACAGCCTTCGCGTGATTCCATTTTGACGGGTTGATAAAGCTTTCGGGATAGTCGGCTTTCGCATCTTCTGCGCTATCGTAAACTTCGGTATGCACGACAAAGCGGGAGCCGTCGCATTCAGGGCAATCGCTATCCTTAGATTCATCGACGGCAATCTGGTGTTCTAG
>Ga0209384_1001865_pt1 | contig 10449 bp, 18 predicted proteins | sample CoawatmetaG05DNA_FD_187511 | JGI IMG/M metagenome (GOLD analysis project Ga0209384, IMG submission 187511) | Marine microbial communities from the West Antarctic Peninsula - Coastal water metaG058-DNA (SPAdes) (version 2) | ecosystem: Environmental > Aquatic > Marine > Coastal ... | reverse complement strand
TAACTTCTGACAGGTATTTTTTAACAGAATGGTTTAAGAAAAGACCAGCAACCAATGCAAACATTGACCAAGCGTATACGGTTGAAGTTGCAAGAGCAGCAAACAGAGACTTTGAGATTCTAGGAACAAATATGACCACTGCTTTGGTTACCTTTGATACCACAAGAGCTGGTTTAACTGTCACAACTGCTGGTGCTGACCAAGACCAAGGAATCATTGCTCCACATTTAGATACAGGTTTTACAGCTTGGACTGGTGTGTTGTGGGGTACTGAAAACCAAACAGAATGGGAATGTGCAATTTCGTCAAACGCCATTGATAACCAAAAGTTTTGGGCAGGTCTAAAACTTACTAACGATCAATTGATAGCTACTGATGCTGACCAAGCGTATTTTAAATTTCAAACAGATGCTACTAACTCAGAAGCATTTACTGATTTCACTAAACTGCATTTTGTACACTCAGTTGCTGGAACTGATTTTATTTCGCAACTGCCTATAACAGTAGCTGCTAATACTACTTACCATTTAAAAGTGGTTATTGACAGTGACAGAAAATTAACAATCTTTGTTGATGGTACACAGTACGACATTACAACCACTGCAGGGTCTACAGGTGGAACAGCAGTTTCTGCTGTAGCCGAAGGTGCAGCAGCAGTTTTATCTGGCGCTCTAACTGACAATGTTGATTTTATTCCTTACATTGGAATAGAAGCTGGAGCTGCGGCAGCTGAAGCACTTGATGTTCATTATCAAGCAATCAACAGAATTATATTTGAATAGGGAGTAACTTATGGCAGGTAGATTAACAGGCTCAGATGTTCAGGGTAAGTTTATAATTGCCGATGCTCAAGCCTTAGATGCAGATGGAATATCAGCAGCAGCAGCAGTTGGAAATAACGCAGCACTTACTATAGGTGGTGCGTTAGCTGACGGTGGCTCTGTCACTAATGTTGGCGGAAGGATTGTAACGATCCTTTCTGCTGGCAACGATGCAGCTAAATCATTTACTGTAGTAGGCACCGATGTTAATGGAGATGCTCAAACAGAATCCATAACAGGTGCTAACGCAGGTACAGCTACTGGGTCTAAATACTTTAGAACAATAGCCTCAATAACAGCTGTTGGTAATCCAGCAGGTGATGTTAGCGCAGGTATAAATACAGCAGTTGCAGACGTTATTTTTGCAGGTAGAACTAGGTTACAAGGTATTAACCTTGTTTGTTCTGGTACGGCAGGCAATGTAGAGTTTGTAAATACTTCTCCAAATGGGAGCAGTCTTTTTAAACTAGGGTCTGTAGCATCTGCTACTGTAACTAGAGACATTACTATTCCTGATAATGGATTATTATTTACAGGTGGCTTGTATATTAATTATACAACTGCAACCTTTGGATCTATGACTGCTTTCTATGCATAATGTATCGAAGACAAGCAGCTATACCAAAAACTACTAAAGGTAAAAAAGCCAATTATCGCCCCACAAAAAGTGGGGCCGGTATGACTAAAAAGGGAGTTGCTGCTCATCGTAGAGCAAACCCAGGTTCTAAACTTAAAACTGCTGTAACTGGCAAAGTAAAAGCTGGTAGCAAAGACGCTAAAAGACGTAAGTCTTTCTGCGCTAGATCAGCAGGCCAAATGAAGAAGTTTCCTAAAGCAGCAAAAGATCCAAACTCTAGGCTTAGACAAGCTCGTAAAAGGTGGAAGTGTTAAATGGCTAAAGTAAAAAGTAAAGGTAAAATTTGTCCATCAGGTAAAGCCTGGGCCAAAAGAACCTTTGATGTGTATCCCAGCGCTTATGCTAACTTAGCAGCATCTAAGTATTGTAAAGACCCAAACTATGCTAAAAAATCCAAAGCAAAGAAAATGAAGAACGGTGGCCTTGTTGGTGGTGGAAGACAATCTAGACAAGACAGGCAGAGATAATGGCAGGACAACTTGAACAATGGCTAAGAGAAGAGTGGGTTGATATATCACGCAAAAAAAAAGGAAAACATCCTAAGTGTGGTAGAAAAACAGCCGGCAAAGGTAAGTATCCTAAATGTGTTCCAAAAGCCAAAGCTGGTAAAATGACAGCTGCTCAAAAGAAAAGTGCAGTAAGCAGAAAGAGATCAGCAGGCAATGCAGGTCCTAAACCCACCAATGTTAAGACTTTTAAAAATGGTGGAGAAGTAAGAAAAATTGCAAGAGGTTGTGGTAAAGTAATGAATAATAGAAGAAAAGTAACTAAAATTAGCTAATATAATAGGTATTTGCAAATGAAAGGCGTTAAACATTACAAAAGAGATGGCACTGAACACAAAGGCAGTTCCCATAAAATGGCTAATGGTACTTTGCATACAAATAAAGCACACACTAAAACTAGCGTAAAGCTATTTCATTACGGAGCTTTAAGCAAGCTAGCTAAGAAAAAAGCTATGTCCAGAAAATGACAACATCTAGCAGTACAGATTTTGAACCAAACGTAACTGAGTTTATTGAAGAAGCATTTGAAAGATGTGGTCTTGAACTTAGAACTGGTTATGACTTAAAGACAGCGAAAAGATCTATTAACTTAATGTTAGCTGAATGGGCCAACAGAGGTCTTAATCAATGGACTGTTGAGCAGTCAACTCAAACTGTTACAGCTGGTCAAACAGATTACACTCTAACATCTAACATAATTGACATATTAGATTGTTCTATTAGAAGAACAACCAATGGCACTGCGTTAGATTTACAAATGTCCAGGATTAGTAGAAGCGAATATTTAAACATTCCAACTAAGACAACTCAATCTAGACCTTCTCAATTCTTTTTTGATAAATTAATTACACCTGTGTTAAAGATATGGCCAGCTCCTGAAAATAGCACAGATGTAATTGTATTTAATAAATTGGTAAGAATGGACGATGCTGATAAAGCAACCAACACCGTAGACATGCCCTTTAGATTCTATCCATGTTTTGCAGCCGGGCTTGCATATTACATAGCAATCAAGAAAGCTCCAGAAAGAGTGGTTATGTTAAAACAAATGTACGAAGAAGAGTTTGAAAGAGCGCTGTCTCAAGATGAGGATAGATCTTCATTTAGAATAGCTCCATCTTTAAGAAACGGATACTAGCATGGCGTATGCATCAGGCAAAAAAGCAAAAGCTATTTGTGATCGATGTGGATTTGAGTACAAGTTTCATGATTTAAAAGAAGAGTGGAATGGTTTAAAAACATGTCCAACTTGTTTTGAACCAAAACATCCACAATTGAAGCCATTGCCTCATGTAATGGATCCTGAAGCTTTGTATAAGCCAAGACCTAACAATGACATAGAGGCAGGCGAAGGATTTGTTGTTGTTATTTACACAAACATTAAAAAAGGCAATGACATGAGTCTAGATATTGTAGGCTCTAATTTTAATATAGATAAAATGACAGGCTCTCTTGGAGAAGTTACAATAACAGTATGACACTATCTGAACTAAAAACTCTTATACAAAATTACGTTGAGAACGATGAAACAACCTTTGTTGCTACGTTAAACGATATGATTATAAATACTGAAGAAAGAATCTTTGAGTTAATTCAGTTTGATTTTTTTAGAAAAAATGTTACTGGTAGTTTAACTATTGGGAACACTTACCTTACAACACCTTCAGATTTTAAATTAAGTTTTTCTTTGGCTATTATAGATGGCAATAATGATTACCATTATTTAGACAAAAAACACCCTAGTTTTATGCGTGAGTATTCTAATGATGCAGTTGCTATTTCTGAAAGAGGAAGACCTTTGTATTATGGAGACTTTGACAAAGACCTTTCTACAGCAGTAGACAATGGATCTACTTTAATAGTATCTCCAGTTCCAGACCAAGATTACAGCGTTGAACTTCATTATCTACACAAACCATCAAGTCTAACCTCTCAAACAACAGGAACCTGGATTTCTCAAAATGCTCGTAACGCACTGCTTTATGGTTGTTTAATAGAAGCTTATACCTTTATGAAAGGAGCGCCTGAGATACAGGTATTGTATGAAACAAGATTTGGCCAAGAAATCACAAGATTAAAAAATGAGGCTGAAGCAAGAGGAAGGAGAGATGAGTATAGATACGACTCAGTAAGAACAAACGTTACATAAAAGGAGAGAGAAATGGAACGAATCGAAAGCTTAGAAGGCAAAAGCATTGCTATCGTTGGACTTGGTAAAAGTTGGCACGATTACAATTTAGCAAAATCACACGGAACACACTTTGACGAAGTCTGGGCCATTAACGCAGTTGGCTCTGTAATATTTCACGATCGGACATTTATGATGGATCCAGTTAGTAGGTTCCTAGATACCGATGATGCTGGCGGTCAAACAAGCGGAATGACAGAAGTTTTATTAAACGATGACAAACCTATTTATACTTGTGAGCTTGATGATCGATGCACCAACCTGGTTGAATTTCCAATCAATGAAATACTAGAAGAATTTAATTGTTGTTACATAAACAATACTGTTGCTTACGCAGTTGCTTTTGCTTTGTGGAACAAGGTAGGAACAATGAAAATGTTTGGTGTGGATTTTAGTTACAAGGGAAATTTACATTTTGCAGAATCTGGTAGAGCTTGTGTAGAGTTTTGGTTATCTAAGGCCATGCATAGCGGTGTTCAAGTTGAGGTTGCAAAATCAAGCGGACTTCTTGACACAGACGTAATAGCAGAAGAAAAACTTTATGGATATCACAGACTTGATGACCCATTAGTTGTTATGGGAGATGGAAAAGGTTTTATGACCAGCATGAAAAGAAGTGAGGCTATGAAAGATCAAGATGAGTCAAACCCAGAACCTATATTAATAGATAGAAACGATGGTCATCTTAGACCACCGGAGCCAAAAAAATGGTAGACCAGCTTACACCAAGTGGATTGCCAGATTTAGGAATAATAGAAGTTGCTACTACAAATTACGGAGGACATCCTCCAGAGTTTTGGGCAAAACAATTAACCGATAAAATCGTTGGTTATTCTGATGAAAATGAACAACACATTAAAGACCAAGCTAGGGCCTACAAAGATTTAATTTACAAAGTTTGTTTGATATATATGAAAAATGCTATAAAATCTTATAAAGCGTCTTTGATTCAAGAATTAACTCAAGGAGATGCTCAAGATTTAGCTAAAATAATAAAAGGTATTTAGTATGGCGATTACATCAACACTCACAACAAGTTTTAAAAAAGAACTGCTTACAGCAACACATAATTTTGCTACCAACGGCAACGCTTTTAAACTAGCTTTATACACAAGTTCAGCCACATTAGGCGCAGCTACAGCAGCCTTTACTACTACAGGACAAGCTACTGGAACCAACTACACATCTGGCGGAAATGCTTTAACAAAAGTTGCTCCTACCAGCGCTGGTACTACTGGGTTTACAGACTTTGTAGATTTAACTTTTGGTACAGCTACAGTTACTGCTAGAGGTTGTATGATTTATAATGATACAGCTTCAAACGATGCATCTGTCGCAACCATTGATTTTGGTGGAGATAAAACTTCTACAGCAGGAGACTTTACTATTGTATTCCCAGCGGCAGCAGCTTCTACAGCGATTATAAGAATCGCCTAGCCTTAAATGGCTAATATCAACGGTTGGGGTCGAGGAACGTGGGGTCAGCTCACGTTTGGCGAAGCCTTACCAGTCACACTTACAGCTCCAGGCGCAGGAACATCTGCTCTAGGCACCGTTGCAATTGATGCAGAAGCCAATGTAGTACCAGCATCTTTAGTAGGAACAACAGGCGCACCAGTAGCAGGTGTAAATGGTAAGGCTATTGTAGCTGTGCCTGGGATTGTTGCTTCTGTAGGAGCTTTATCGGTTGAAGTAGATGGTGAAGCAAACGTCACGCCAACAGGCCAAGCAGGCACTTCAGCTTTAGGAACTGCAACAACCATTTCAAACAATAATTTATCTGTTACACTTAATGCTGCTACTGGATCTGTTGGGGCCATTGTCCCGGATGCAGAAGCAAACGTTTTTCCATTAGGACAAAGCGCTACAGGATCAGTAGGAACAATTTTAGTGTGGTCACGTATTGATGAAAGACAAACTCCAAACTACAATACTCCTAATGGAATAGATGTCACTCAAACTCCTAATTGGGAGGAAGTGGCGTAACAAAGAGGTAAAATAGATGGCAAGTTCATATGTAAATGATTTAAGACTTAACGAGATGGCTACTGGTGATGCCAGTGGATCTTGGGGAACAAACACTAATGTTAATTTAAATTTAATTAGCGAAGCTCTTGGTTATGGAACCGAAGGCATTACAACCAATGCTGACACTCACACTTCAACTATTGCAGATGGTGCAACTGATCCAGTTAGAGCTATGTATGTTGAATATACAGGCACACTAGATTCAGCTTGTACTATTACGATTGCTCCAAACACTATAAACAGAATGCAATTTATAGAAAATGGTACAAGTGGTTCTCAAAACATAATTATTAAACAAGGCTCTGGAGCTACGATAACCATTCCACCTGGAGATACAAAAGCAGTTTATTTAGACGGAGCTGGTTCTGGTGCAAAAGTTGTTGACGCTTTTGCCAGTCTTAATGTTGTAGATTTAAAAGTACAAGATGATCTTACAGTTACAGATGATGTAGCAATAGGCGGTTTAGCTACAGTAGGTGGCACTCTAGGAGTAACAGGTATTGTCACTCTAACTGACGATCTTATTATTGGAGATGGGAAAACTATTGGTTCTGCATCAGATGTAGATGCTATGACTATTGCCGCAAATGGACAGATAACACTTACTCAAACACTAATTTGTACTGCTTTAGATATTGAAGGCGATATAGATGTAAATGGAACTTCTAACCTAGACAATACAGATATTGACGGAACTTTAGATGTTTCAGGACAAGTTACTTTTGCTGACGGATCAGCAGGTGCACCTAGTATTAGTAATACAGGTGATGTTAACGCAGGACTATTTTTTAGTGCAGCAGATGTCATGTCGTTTAGTGCAGGTGGTACTGCTCAGTTCACTATGGCAGATGGTTCGATCTCTCCAGTAACAGACAACGATATTGACTTAGGTACAGCCAGTTTAAAATACAAAAGTTTTTTTGCAGGATTGGTTGATGCTGAAAACTTTAAAATTAATGGTGGTCAAGGCTCAGACGGACAAGTCCTTACCTCAACAGGAAGTGGAGTAGCTTTTGAAGATGCGTCAGGTGGTGCTACTGATATTGACGGACTATCTGATGCTAAAAGTGGTGGTACTAATTTTAGTAACTCACTTTTTTTAGGTCATCAAACTACAGGCACTTTAAACAATGCGAATAATAATACTGCCGTTGGTCATGGAGCAATGGATGCTGTAACAGCAGGTGCAGATAGCACCGCTATAGGAAAAGATGCGATGACAACAGCTACAACCTCTGATTCAAGCGTTGCTGTAGGCACATCATCTATGGCTGCTACAACAACAGGAAATGACAATACTGCTGTAGGTTGGAGGTCTTTATATGCCAATACAACAGGACCACAAAATGTGGCGGTGGGAAAAGGTGCTTTAGCTGCAAATACTACAGGAGAAGCTAATACAGGTATTGGTTACCTTGCTTTAACAACAAACACCACAGGACAGGGTGAAGCGTTTGGAGCAAATGCATTAACAGCACAAACAACTGGAAGTGAAAACCAAGCGTTTGGATTAAATGCTTTGGCTGCGTGTACAACTGGAACTTCTAATGTTGCAGTAGGTAAAGGAGCATTTCAGGCATTAACAACTGGCTCTGATTCAGTAGCCATTGGTCGTGGTGCAGGAGATGCAGTAACAACTGCAGCAAATAATACTTTTGTAGGTTCAGCTGCAGGTGGCTCAAACACATCTGGTGCTACTAATGTCGCAGTAGGTTTTCAAGCAGCAACAGCAGTAACCACAGCTGGGGGTACTACAGCAGTGGGTTCAGAAGCAGGTGAAGCAATTACAACTGGAGCATTTAATACTTGTGTAGGTATTGTTGCAGGAAGTACAATTACAACAGGTGCTAGGAATCTTTGTTTAGGGTATGACTCAGGTACATCAGGTTCTCCTAGCCACATTACTACTGGTGATAATGGTATTGTTTTAGGTAATAATGCTACTGCATCTGCTCATATTAAAGTTGATTGGACTGTCACTTCAGACAAAAGAGATAAAACAGATATTGAACCTTTAACAATGGGTTTAAATTTTGTTAATAAATTAGAGCCTGTAACTTACAGATGGGATATGCGTTCTGATTATAGTAAAGATTTCAGCATTACCCCTGATGGAACACATAAGCAACAAAAAGTAAGTGGGGGTTTGTTAGCACAAGATGTAGAAAAATTAGAACGAGAATACGGTTATAAAGTTGAAGATGAGACAGCTATACTTACTGATAAACATAATACAAATGGTAATTATGGTCTTACTTATTCAAAATTTATACCTGTATTAATAAATGCAATACAAGAATTATCAACTCAAGTGGAAACACTTAAAACAAAAGTGGAAACACTCAAAGGAGAATAAAATGGCTCAAACAGTAGCAGAAGTATTAACAGCAGCAACAGATAGCGTAACGCTTATCAACGCTGTAAACGGTGGTTCATATAATGTAGCAGGTATGACACAAGCAAAAATAAACGAAATGGTACAGCGTAATGTTGACCACCTTGAGGTTATCTTGGCTTATACAGACCCAAATGTAGCAGGTGCTTCAGACGATAAGTCTAGTTACACTACAGCAATTACGACTGGAACTGATTACATCGCAGCTAATTAATGGCTAAAGATAAAGTAGAATCAAAAGAAGTTGAGTTGTCAGAAAAACAACAATACATACAGTTGCAATTAACTGATCTTGCCAACAAAGAGAAAACTCTTATGTTTCAATTAGATCAAGTTAAAGCATCTCAACAAGTTTTTAATCAGGCTTTTATAGAAGCTTCTAAGGAAGTAGCTGAAGAAGTCTTAAAAGAAAAGGAGTAAGATATGGATATATTAATACCACTAGGAATTATAATAATTATTGCATTATATGCAGTTAAAAAACTTAAACCAGAGCTTTGGAAAGAAGCAATGTCAAAGTTTAAAAAGTAAGATGAATTGGTTTAAAAAACTTATTAAGTTTATTACGCCTCCTTCTGTTTATACTATGGTGTCCTCAACAACAAGGGCCCGTAATGAAGGTGGTAGATATGTTGCAGACGATCCCACAACACCGGATATAAACGAAGCTTATACTCAAGTTAAAAAAAGAAAAAAACGTTCTCGTAAAAGATAATGTATGAGTATGGGTGCAAAGTTACTCGTGTGGTGGACGGTGATACTGTTGATGTCATTCTTGATCTTGGGTTTTCTATTCTTCACAAGTGTCGCGTACGTCTTTATGGCATTGACACGCCTGAATCTAGAACCAGGGACAAAGACGAAAAGGTTAGAGGTAAATTAGCTTCTAAGTTTTTAAAAGACTCTATAGACAATGGCAAGAAGGTTGTGCTTCGATCTAAACTAAAAGATTCTAAAGGCAAGTACGGCAGAGTTCTTGGTGAAATTATTGTGGACGATATTAACTTAAATGTTTCTATGATTGAAAGTTACTTAGCAGTTGCCTACTTTGGTCAAAGCAAAGATGACATTGAAGCAGAGCATTTAAAAAATAGAGATATATTAATTACACAGGGCCTACATACGCTAATTGAAAATGAAAAAACTTAAACTTATATCTGGACTAATAACACTTTTAATATTCCCAACATTTGCTAGCGCCGACCAAACAGGTAACTGCACAGCTGGTACTCAATATTGCGAGTCCAATAGCTTGGATACTACCAATAATACGACAACTACAAATACCAATACAAATACAAATACCAATAATAATACGAATAACAATACTAATACTAACGCCAATACTAACGTAAATACTTCTACCAATACCAACGCCAATACCAACGTAAATACTTCTACCAATACCAACTCCAATACCAATAACAACACTTCTGCATCCACAAATACCAATGCAAATACCAATGTTAATACTTCTAATTCAACTTCTAACTCAACAGTTAATTCAACAGTAAATCAAAATGTCACGAATGCGAGCACTTCAAACAACACTAACGTCAACAGTTCAGCTAATACAAACGTTAATACTTCAACTTCGGATTCAAATGTTAGAACTGACAATAAAAACGTTAATGAAAATAATTCGAAATCGAATAATACTAACAGAAACATTAATGAGTCGAATTCGACCCAAACAATAAATCAGAACGTAAAGTCTGAAGCTCCCCCAGCTTCTGCTATAGCGCCCAGCATAATGAGTTATTCACAAGACCTATGTACTGTAGGTAGATCTGCAGCCTTTCAAGGTCAGATATTTGGTTTTTCAGGCGGTAAAACCGTTAAAGACGAAAATTGCGAACGACTAAAGCTATCTA
>Ga0209384_1001858_pt1 | contig 10474 bp, 2 predicted proteins | sample CoawatmetaG05DNA_FD_187511 | JGI IMG/M metagenome (GOLD analysis project Ga0209384, IMG submission 187511) | Marine microbial communities from the West Antarctic Peninsula - Coastal water metaG058-DNA (SPAdes) (version 2) | ecosystem: Environmental > Aquatic > Marine > Coastal ... | reverse complement strand
TGCTTAACAACCCTAAACTAATAATTGTTGATGAACCTACTGCCGGACTTGACCCTGCTGAAAGACAACGTTTTTTAAATGTTTTAAGAGAAGTTGGAACAAACAGTACTGTAATTTTCTCTACTCATATTGTTGATGATGTAAAGGAATTATGTAATGATATGGCTATATTAAATGGAGGAAGGATTTTAAAACACATCAAACCTTTAGATGCTACTTTAGAAATAAAAAATCAAATATGGACTAAAGTTGTTCAACGTGAAGAGCTAGAACAGGCAGAACTAGACTTTAGTGTGTTGTCATCAAATTATAATGTGGATAATTCACTTACTATAAGAGTTTTTTCAGAAAAAAACCCTGGAACAGATTTTAAAAAATCGGAACCTCAATTAGATGATGTTTACTTTATTGCATTAAAGGAAGATCAAATTAGTAATTCTTAAAAAACCAATTCAATGTTCTTAAATATATTTTTTAACGAAATTAAATATTGGTTTAATAGACCTGCTTTTTATATATATACGGTAATATTTTTCTTTTTGTCTTTATTTATTTCTGGAGCTGCGGCAGGACTGTTTGATTTCTTAACAGTCACTACTGGTTCCTCAAATATTGTTAATTCCCCATTTGGCATAGCTGGATTATTTGCAGCTCCGGCATCCCTTTTAATATTTTTTTATCCATCGATTATTGGTTCAACAATCAGTAGAGATTATGAAAGTGAAATGCATACCATTCTCTACTCTTATCCTTTTTCAAAAGCTAACTATTTAATTGCAAAATTTTTAAGCGGAATATTTATTGTCAACATAATCCTGCTTTTTGTTTTTATGGGTGTAGCTCTAGGTTTTGTTTTGCCTGGAACTAATCAAGAAATTGTTAATCCTTTTGACTTACAATCTTATTTAGATGCTTATTTTATTGTAATTCTTCCTAACCTTATTCTTTACAGTTCAATAATTTTTGGGGTTGTCACTTTTACAAGAAACGTATATGTTGGGTTTGTTAGTGTTATACTTATAGTAATTATTGAAGGACTCTTACAGAGTCTTTCAAACAACCCTGACAACAGATTCCTTGCTGCTCTATTAGATCCTTCCGGCAGTTCAGCAGTTGCTTACTATACTAGATACTGGACGGTTTCTGAGCAAAACGAATTATACGTTCCATTACGTGAACTTATTGTTTATAACAGATTATTAATACTAAGCCTAGGTACAATAGTATTATTATCTATTTACAAAGTTTTTAGTTTTAGTCAAAATGCTTTTACTTTTTCATTTAATAAAAAAGAATCAAAAAGAGAAACTAAATCAAATTTTGGAGGAATTATTAAAATTAATTTACCTAAACTATCTCTTGATTTTAGTTTTAAAAATGATTTAAAAAAACTTTGGGATTTATCTAATATAGATTTTTTATTTATAGTAAAAAGTTGGCCATTTATCATTATTGTTATAATAAGTCTTTTAATTAATTTAATTGGACTTTCTGAACTAGGAAATGTATTTGGAACCCCAACCTATCCAAGAACATGGAAAATGCTTCAAGCTGGAGCTACGTTTTTTTTATTTATAAATATATGTACATTCTTATATGCTGGTAATTTATTACATAGATCAAGAGTATCAAATGTCAATCAATTAATTGACACTACTCCCACTCCAAACTGGGTTTTACTGGGATCTAAATTTTTGGCCATAATAAAAATGCAATTGATTTTAGTTTCTTTAGTAATGATTTCTGGAATACTATTTCAAATTTACAATGGATACTATGATTTTGAAATTGGTCATTATTTATATGAACTAATTGGTTTATCGATGATTTTATACATTATATGGGCACTTCTTGCATTTCTTGTACAAACTTTAATTACTGATAGATATGTAGGTCTGTTTATAATGATTCTTCTTTTTATAGGTATACCACTTTTAGGTGCTGCAGGTGTTGAACAATCTATTTTTAAATACGGTTCTGGAACTGGATACGCTTATTCTGACATGAATGGTTACGGAAGCTCTTTGAATAGATATTTTTTATATAAAATATACTGGTTATCTCTAGGCTTAGTTTTTTTCATTTTAGCTTATTTATTTTACAACAGAGGATTAACATCAAGTTTTAAAGAAAGAATAGCAATCGCGAAATCAAGATTTAAAGGAAAATATCCAAAATTCTTAGTTTTATTTTTATTGATATTTTTAAGTACTGGAGGATACCTCTATTATGAAACAAATATTTTAAATAAAAGAACTTCTTCAAAGGAAAGAGAATTACAGACTGTAGAATGGGAGAAAAAATATAAGAAATATGAGAATTATAGTCAGCCTAGAATCGTTTCTGTAAAAGTAGACGTAAATATATTCCCTAAAACTTTAGATGCAGATGCTAAAGGAACATATGTAATGGTTAATAAAACTTCTAATTCAATTGATAGTTTGTTTTTAAATCATAATAGTCTTATTAGTACTTTTGAATTTAACAAAGAAACTGATCTTGTTTTAGAAGATACACTATATAACTTTGATATTTATAAATTGAAACAGGCCTTAAGCCCAGGTGATAGTATTAATTTATTTTTCACAGTTAAAAACAAGCCTAATACAAAGATTAGAAATAACTCATCTGTTGTTAGTAATGGAACATTTTTAAACAATTCTGATTTTCCATCTTTCGGATATCCAGGAGGAGAACTTAGTGATGATAAAACAAGAAAAAAATATGATCTTCCGCCTAATAAATTAAAACCATATCCATCCGATTCAACAGCACTTGGAAATACGTATATATCTAAAGACGCAGATTGGATTGATTTTGAAGCTACTGTAAGCACTTCTAAAGATCAAATCGCAATAGCCCCTGGCTATCTACAAAAAGAATGGATCGAAGGAGATAGAAGGTATTTTAATTATAAAATGGATAGCAAAATTTTAAATTTCTATGCGTTTAACTCTGCAAAATATGAGGTTGCTCAAGATAAATGGAACGACGTTAATCTTGAAATTTATTATCATAAAGATCATAGTTATAATTTAGACAGGATGATGAAAGGAATGAAAGCGGCACTAGAATATTGTTCTACTAATTTTAGTCCTTATCAACACAAACAGGTTAGAATTATTGAATTTCCAAGAACAGGCGGAGGCTTTGCACAATCGTTTCCAAATACAATTCCATTTTCAGAAGATATTGGTTTTATTGCTAAAGTAGATGATTCTGAAGACGGTGGTAATGATTATGCTTTCTTTGTTACCGTACATGAGGTTGCTCACCAGTGGTGGGCTCATCAAGTTATAGGAGCTGATGTTTTAGGCTCTACGATGCTTTCTGAAAGTTTATCAGAATACGTTTCATTAAAAGTGATAGAGCAAGTTAACGGGAAAAAGAAAATGCGAAAATTCTTAAAAAGATCTCTCGACCAATATCTCACATCAAGAACTTTTGAAAGAAAAAGAGAAAATGCACTTATGTACAATGATGGTCAAGGCTATATTCACTATCAAAAAGGTTCTTTAGTTTTTTATGCATTAAGTGATTATATAGGTGAAAAAACACTCAACAAAGCTTTAAGTAAATATGTGAAAAAAGTAGCTTTCCAAGAACCACCCTACACTACCTCAATAGATATGGTTAACCATATTAAAGAAGTTACACCAGATTCATTAAATTATTTAATTAAAGATATGTTTAAGACAATTACTCTCTACCAAAATAGAGTAATAGAAACTGATTTTGAAGAGCTTGAAAACGGTAAGTTTAAAGTAAATATTGAATTTAAAGTAAGTAAATACAGAAATAATGAAAAAGGGAGAATGTTTTATGGAGATGAAGAAAGAGATTCAATTACTTACAAAACAGATAAGATGAAAAAGCCAGAGTATTCTGTATTTTTAGCTGACTATATTGATATTGGAATTTTCAGTCAAGATGATCAAGACAATGAAGTTGAGCTCTATCTTAAAAAACATAAAATAACCTCAATTCACAATAAAATTTCAATAATAGTCGACAAAAAACCTTCTGAGGTTGGTGTTGACCCTTACAATAAATTAATAGACACAAATTCAGAAGACAATAGAAAGAAAATAGAAGAAGTACTTTAGAATGAAAAGAAGACAATTTAATAAGCTACTAACTTCCGCATCCTCTGGTGTTATTCTTTCAAGCGGATACTCTTGTACTAGTTTAAAAGAAAAAAGTGGAAATGGTATTTCACTTGCTCAATGGTCGTTACATAAAATGATCAAAATAAATAAAACATTAAATCCGATAGATTTTGCACAAAAATCTAAAGAATTAGGTTTTGATGCAATTGAATATGTTTCTACTCTTTACAGACCAGCATTAGAAAAGATGACAATTTCTAAATTAACTAAAGAATTAATAACTAATTCTAAAAGTTATGATTTAAAAAATCTTCTAGTTATGGTAGATGACGAGGGGAATTTATCATCAAGTAATTCCAATGAAATTTCTCAATCTATTGAGAAACATAAAAAATGGATAGAAATGGCCTACGAATTAGGGTGCCACTCAGTAAGAGTGAATCTAGATGGAGAACAAGATTTAGATAAATGGAAAGAAAATTCTGTGAAGGGATTAACTTTATTAAGTGAGTTTTCACAAAGTTCTAATATTAATATAATTGTTGAAAATCACGGCAGCCATAGTTCTAATGGGAAAGCATTATCTGATGTTATTAAAAATGTAAATTTAGAAAATTGCGGAACATTGCCTGACTTTGGGAATTTTTGTATTAAAAGAGAAAACAATAATCTTTATAGTGGGCCTTGTGAAATTGAATATGACAAATATCAAGGAATGAGAGATCTTATGCCCTACGCAAAAGCAGTAAGTGCGAAATCCTACTATTTTGACGAATTTGGAAATGAGACTACAATAGATTTCAAGAAAATGATGGATATTATTAAGGAATTTAATTATCAAGGTTTCTTAGGTATTGAATATGAAGGGAATATGCTTTCTGAGATAGAGGGCATTGATTTAACAAAAAATTTAATTCAAAAATATAATAGCTAAGTATTTTCTAATTCTTAAATATTTATAAAAATCCTAAGCTACAGTTCCTTAAATTTCGTAGAGATAATGTAATTGAACATATACTTTAATTATAAGTCGATTTATTTATAAGAAATAAATTAAACTTTTATATTTGTTTTAAGTCAAATAAACATTTAAACACTGTGATTAAAAAAATTTTTGTTTTATTGTTTTTAATAGGCTTGGGATTTACTGGTTTTTCACAATTAAGCAAAGTACACTACATACCGCCTTTAACTAGTGGTCCATCAAATGCTGATCCTCTGGATCAGTGGTTTTATATATCAACTCCAATAAAAGGAGATGTTTCATTTAAAATAACTCCAGTTGGTGCAGCAGCAGATCAGGTAAAAACATACATAGTAAACAATACTAATCCACTACCAATACAAATAGCCTCAGCTGGTTATTCACAGTTATTTCAAGATCCTGCCACTACAAGTGCAGTTACCAGTGATAAAGGTTATATAATTGAATCACAAGACGTTATATATGTCTCTATAAGAATGAAAGCTGGTGGAAATGCGCAAGCAGGAGCTCTTGTTAGTAAAGGAGGGAATGCTCTTGGGAAAATTTTTAGAATAGGAACATATGATAATAAAGGAAGTAGCATATCAAATAACTATTTAAATTTCTTTTCTGTAATGGCAACTGAAGATAATACATCAGTTGATTTAACTAATAATAACATTTCTGGATTAGTTATTCAAAATTATAGTGGACAATTCCCAGTTGAAGATATTATTTTAAATAAAGGAGAAAGTTACACTGTAGCGCTACAAGCTAACGATGCAACGTTAAATTTAGATGGGTTAATTGGAACCTTGGTTAGCTCCGACAAACCTGTTGTGGTAAATTCAGGTTCAGCAAACGGTAGTTTTGGAACTGGTGGAATGAGAGATTATGGTATTGATCAAATAGTTGGACTAGATAAAGTAGGGAAAGAATACATCTTTGTAAAAGGTGAAGGTCAAGATTCTTATGAAAATGTATTGATTGTTGCTCATTATGATAATACTGCAATTAAAATAAATGAAGAATCTACTGAAACTACCATAAACAAAGGACAGTATTTCATTATTGAAGGAGATAAGTTTACTGATGGAAATATGTTCGTCTCATCTACAGAAAAAGTATTTGCATATCAAGGAATTGGAGGAGCTTCAGAAGCAAATCAAGGAATGTTTTTTGTCCCCCCCTTAAGTTGTGAAAGTAGAGGAGATGTAAATAACATTGCCTTTATAGAACAAATTGGTAGCTTAGATTATACTGGTGGGATAACTATTGTTACAAAAGGAACAGCAGAAGTTTCAATAAACGATACAGATATCGCTAGTCAGCCCAATGGAATTACTGTTGTTGGGCCTTCTACAGTAACAGGTAAAAACGAATACGTAACTTATAGGGTTACTGGACTGACAGGAAATGTTTCTGTGAGTAGTTCAGATGAGCTCTATTCGGCATATTATAATCAGAACGGATCAGCAACTTCTGGAAGTTTTTATGCTGGATTTCCATCTGATCCTAACGTGTCTTTAACTCTAGCAGCTTCAGCACTTGGTTCTTGTATTTCTATTGAGGGAGTTTCTAACGTAAGTTTTGAAGTGAGTAATTCGGGAAGTTATGATTCGTTACAATGGATAAAGAAAGATGAAGGAGCAGATACATACACTGATATTGAAGGTGAAATAAACAAAACATATAAACCGCTAGTAATTGGAACTTACGCGGTAAAAGGAACAATCACATGTACAGGAACTGTATACCAGTCGACTGACATTCCAATTAGCATATGTCCAACAGATTTTGATAATGATGGCATTATTGATAATCTAGATCTAGATGCAGATAATGATGGTATTTTAAACAATACAGAATCCTTAGGGTCAGGAATAATAGATATAGCTGATCCACTAAGTCCTAGTTTTACTTTAGCTAACGCAGTAACAAGTAGTGTAACTTTGAGTGGGGTATTAACAAAAGAAAGCACTGGAGATCCTGAAAACAACAGTCTAACTGGAACAGCAACTGGAACTTTTAAATCTGATGTTGCAGCCGCTAACTCAGGAACCAACACTTACACTATTACTACAACATCAAAAGCTGCTCAAGAACAAGATGAATTGCTTTTTTTTCATTCCAAAGAAGATACCGATATAGTCCACGCAAGAATTGATGGTGAAAGTTTTATATGGAGAGTATTTCCTTCAAATAAAAATATTACTATTTGGGATCCTGACAACAGGCTGCTAATAGACACAAATTATGATGGAAAATATGAGACTATAGATGAAGCTTTTACAGGTTCTGAAATTCATTTTAAAACCAACCCTAACCCACTTGGAAATACACCTTATGAATTTTTTGCATCAGAATGTAAAGCAATATCTTTTATACATAGAAATATAAATACAGATTCTGCTTCATCTTTTGTGGGTTTTATTGAAACTGTAGAGTACAACTTAAATTCCGATAGCGATGTTGGTTTAGTGTATGATACTTTAGATTTAGACAGTGACGATGATGGATGTAATGACCTTACTGAAGCTGGTTTTGAAGATTTAGATCCTGATGGAGATGGGGTTCTGGGAACAGGATTACCCACATTTGATCCCCCAAGTGAAAATATTGACAACAGAGGAAGGTATATTGGCCACACTTATGATGATCCTCTAAAAGATACTGATGACAAACTTTATTTGTTTCAAAAAGTAAATGTTTCAGTCACTATAGACAGTCAGCCAGAATCAATTGCTCAGTGTGAAGATTTAAATGTCAGTTTTGAAGTTTCTAATGGAGATCCTCTTCCTGCAACTGCAACAGTGAATTATATATGGCAAATTTACGATTCAACTAATAAAATATGGAATGATTTAATAGATGATACAGTTTATAATGGAGTAACAACTAGTAAACTTGATATCACTGCTATATCATTGGCTATGAACAACTTGGAATACAGAGTCAATGTATCTACAAGTGAATTTCTTTGTGGGGTTGATTCAGACTCAGCTGTATTAACTGTGACAAGCGTCCCTTTAAAACCTATTGTAAACCCAATTCAAGTCTATTGTTTTGATATAGTCAGTCAGCCAAAAGTATCTCAATTAACTTTAAAAGATGATGATCCAACATTAATAATAAAATGGTATGAAGAAGAAACTGGTGGAGTAGCTTTAGACCCTACTACTCTGTTAATTCATGAAAAAAAATATTATGCTGAAGTTACTAATGTTACTGGATGTAAAAGTGTATTAAGAACAGAAACCAAAGCTTTTATTTCAAATCCAACACTAACTGCCACTAATCAGGCCATTTGCATTGGAGAATCTTCTACAATAACTGCAACTGGAATTCCTATTACCGCTCAAGATTTTATTATTGAACACCCTGAACTAGATTTAATTTTACAATCAGGAGATTCGTATTATTTTTTAAAAGACGAACAAATGTTTTGGGAAGAAGCATATGACTTAATTGAAGGATTAGGTTCTGGAGCATCAATGTATCAAGTAAATACTTTAGCAGAACACGATGCAGTTTGGGCAGGGATTGTTGCTAATGGACTAAATAATGCACCTCTTTGGTTAGGATTAAAGCAGTTTCAAGATTTAAACCCAGATAAAAAATTTGACGAAGGATGGTATTGGCTGGACGGTAGAGTTTTAGATCCAACATGGAATTTATGGGCACCAAGTGAGCCAAATGATTATGATTTTAATCCTAGTCAAAATGATTCTGATGGTATCGATGACGGAAGTGAAGATTATGGACATTTTTCACTTACTGGAGGAAAAACTTTTAATGATTATCCAAATGATTCAGGAGACGGATCTTATCCAGTTTTTGAATTTAATGGTTCCACTTCTGTTGTATGGGGGGTTTATACAAAAGAAGACAAAAGTGAGTTCACAACATTTTCTGAGTTAAGCAGTAGCTTGACTGTTACACCCACTAAATCATCTATTTATTTTTTAGAAGTCACCATAAATGGAATAGTTTGTAGGACTGAATTTAACTTAACAGTTAATGATCCTCCTATTTCTGAATCAGTTGAAAATTTAGTTTTTTGTGATGATAGTGCTGATGGAGATGACACCAACGGTATTATCGAAACTATTGATTTAGAAAATCAAACATCTACTATTTTAGGAGACACGCAATCTTCTAGTGATTTTACTGTAACATATCACCTGAGTCAAGTAGATGCAGACGACACTTCGGTTGCAGGACTAGATTCTCCCTACACTAATTCAACTGCTGGTGGAGAAAAAATATTTATAAGAGTTCAAAACAATACTACTGAATGTATAGAAACCACAAACTCTTTTGATATAAAAATAAATACCTTACCTGTTGCAAATCCAGCTAATACTATTGTAATATGTGATGATTCATCTGTTGGAGATGACATAGATGGACTGATCTCTAGTTTTAATTTAGAATCTCAAAGAGATGATATTTTAGGTAGTGATCAAAGTAAAGATGACTATACTGTAACTTATCATTTAAGTCAAGCTGACGCAGATGATGCGTCTAATACCGGCCTTACTTCCCCACATACTAATGTAGGAGTTGGAGGTGAAGAAATATTTGTAAGAGTTTTAAATAATGATACAGGTTGTTTTAGAGCCACTACTTCGTTTAATTTAATTGTTGCTCCTCTTCCTGTTATCGTTAATCCTGTTATCAGTATTGAGCAGTGTGACGACGACGATACTAATGATGGAGTTTCTATTCATAATTTAACTGAATCGCAATTGATTATTTCTTCTGATTATGAAAACGAAACCTTTGAGTATTACACAAAAAAAGATGCGGATGTAGATGGTGTAATCATTGATGGTTTAGATGTACATGGTAAACTATTATTAATTTCTGACCCGACAGACTATCAAAACATTCCTTTCAATGATTCTGTTTATGTTAAGATAATAACAGCAAACAATTGTTTTAGAACTTCACAAATAGACATCACTGTTGCAGCTAGTCAGATATCTCCAACCTTTATGGTGGATAACGATACTTTTTATGCTGTTTGTGATGATTCCCCAGCTTTAACTCAAGATGGTTTAGCCACTTTTGATAGTACTGTTCTAAAAGAAGTGAAACAAAAACTAATCGCTTCTAATGCTAAGTTTGATGCACAAAAAATACGGATTACTCTACATACCAACTCTGAGGATGGCCTAACTGGTGAAAATCCTATTGATGTAGAGACAAACTTTACTAATACCACCACCACTACTCAGCCCATATGGGCTAGAATAGTTAATATTGAGATCAGTACTTTTGAATGCTTAGGTTATGAGCAAGTAGCCACTCTTTATGTAGAGCCCAGACCTGTAGCCAACGCGGTAACTATTGTTCAACAATGTGATGGAAATAGCGTCTTAGATCTAGATTCTAA
>Ga0209384_1001852_pt1 | contig 10494 bp, 13 predicted proteins | sample CoawatmetaG05DNA_FD_187511 | JGI IMG/M metagenome (GOLD analysis project Ga0209384, IMG submission 187511) | Marine microbial communities from the West Antarctic Peninsula - Coastal water metaG058-DNA (SPAdes) (version 2) | ecosystem: Environmental > Aquatic > Marine > Coastal ... | reverse complement strand
TATAATTAAATAATTCATTATTCATATTCAAATATTTTATATAATCATTTATATAAAAATATAATTATATAAAAATATAATTATTTATATAAATTTTTATATAAAAATATATAATCATTTATATAATTATATAAAAATATAAAAATATAAAAATTATATAAAAATGAATCTCATTGCAGAAATTGGAATTAATCATAATGGAGATATTGAGATATGTAAAAAATTAATATATTTGGCGAAATTAGCCGGGTTTAATTATGTTAAAATACAAAAAAGAAATCCGGATATATGTGTTCCTTTATTACAAAAAGACAAACTTAAATCGACACCTTGGGGTGAAATGAAATATATTGATTATAAAAAAAAAATTGAATTTAATGAAGAACAAATTATTCAATTAATCGAATATTCAAAGAGTATGGACATTATTTTTTTTGCGAGTGTTTGGGATAAAGATAGTGTTGATATAATGTCAAAACATTGCGATTATGGAAAGATTCCATCTGCTTTAATTACAAATTTAGAATTATGTGAATATGCGAGAAAGAAATTTACAAATTTAATTATATCTACAGGAATGAGCACAGAAGAAGAGATTGAAAAATCTGTTGGCATTTGTAATCCAGATATTATAATGCATACTAATTCGACATACCCTTCTCCTGAAAATGAATTAAATCTAAGATATATCACTTGGTTAAAAAATAAATATAAAGATAAAGATATTGGGTATAGTGGTCATGAAAGCGGCATCATTCCGACATTAATTACTATTCCATTGGGTGTAACATGGATAGAAAGACATGTTACATTAGATAAAGACATGTGGGGAAGTGACCAGAAAGCTTCATTAGATCCAATTGAAATGTTTGAGTTATGTAAAAATATTAAATTAGTATTATCTACTTTGATGTATGAACTAGGTCCAAGAAAAGAATTTCATTCTGAAAATGAAAAGAAAAAAAGTTTGAGAGGTTAATATGAATTGTCATTAATTGTTTATCATTAATTAAATTATTAATTTTCATCATTAAATTATTAATTTTCATTAATTAATTTATTAATTCGAACTATGTTATTCATTAATTTATAAAAATTATTATATCTAATATGATAAGGGAAAATATCTTCATGTTCAAATGAATCAATTTTATTAGCTTCAATTTTAATAATTAAATTATTATTAAATTTATTAATTAATAATGTAAATATATCAAATGTAGAAATTTGTTCTGTATCTTTTTCCGTATCCTTTTTTTTTTCTACATCATAATTCTTATATTTAGAAATCCAAGTATAAATATCATTCTTTTTATCTAATAAATATTTAAAAACATTATAATCAAATTTAATTGGTTTCGATAAACCTTGTTTAAATATAATTCCATAAACTAAAATAATATCATCAAACTTTTTAATATTAATATTTAAATTTTTATTATATTTATTAAAATATAATTTATCTAATTGAGTCTTAATTGTTCTAATATCTAAATCATCTTCTTTAATTTTGTTTAAAGTATCAATAATTTTTTTATCCATTTTATTAAAATAAAGATAATTTTTATCTTTATATAAAATTAAAAGTTTATATAAAATTAAAAGTTTATTTATAAATTTAATATATAAAACTATATATGACCATTGTAGAATTTAAAGACATTATTAAGAATATTGATTTAATAACTGATATAAAAAATGGAAATTTACAAAAATATTTATTAAATATTTATTAAATATTTTTAATTTAACAATTTTTGATATTAAATATATATATATTAATATTTAAATTATTTTGGATAACTGTTATTGAAATTATTTACAGTATTAAAATTTATAAAACTCAAACTGATACTATTAGATAATCCTTTAACTTTATGATACCAACCTATGGGTATAAATAAAATATCTCCCGGATTTAATATAAATTTAATAGATTTAACTTTATTAAAATTCTTAAATTTATTAAGATCTTCATTTGAATAATCGAATGAAGGTATGTCTGTATAAACATGATTATTATTATACATGTAACTAATTTGATCGGAAGGAATTATAGTAAATTCTTTTTGACCTTGTATCTGCACAAAAAGGTTATTTGTTAAATCATAATGATATGGAGTTTTAATACCTTTACCACCGATCCATAAATATGAATTTTCATCATACTCATTATTCAAATATGTCCATGGTGATTGATCTTTAATTAACATTTTGAGTATATCATTTTTTATTTTTTTAATATTTTTATTACCATTATTATTAGCTGTTAAATAAATATCATTTTCAACAGTTGTTAGTCCATTAAGGTAATCTAAAAATCCCATTTTTGATTTTAAATGATTAGATTTAATTTCATAATTAGTTGTTTTAGTTCTACCTTTTTGGATTTCTATATCAAAATTATCATAAGTATTACTTAAATAATCTATTGTAATATTTTTACAATCATCTAATAATTGATTTCTAATAATAACAGGTTTATTTTGTGAATAAAATTTTTCCAAAAAGGTGTTCCAATTAATTAATTCATTTAATTCTGTTAATAATAAATTACTTTTAGTATATGATAATAACTCACATTTTACTTTTGAAATCCAATCATTAACTAATATATTTCTTTCATTATTATTGTTATTAATACTATTTATATCAATAATATTATTATTAATAATATCAGAATATACATATATAAATTGCATACTAATATCTTTATCAATTTTATTTTTAATTAATATTTCTAAAATAATATTATTATTAACACCTCTTACTAAATTTTCAAATATCCATTTTTTCCAATTATTATCCATATTATCCATATTAATATAATATATAAATAATTATAAATAAAATTATTATTTATAAATTTAATATATAAAACTATATATGACCATTGTAGAATTTAAAGACATTATTAAGAATATTGATTTAACAACTGATATAAAAAATGGAAATTTACAAAAATATTTATTAAATATTTTTAATTTAACAATTTTTGATATTAAATATATAATTTTTGAATATAAAAATAAATCTTTAATAAATGGATATAATGACATATCTTTTTTTTCAAATTTTATTTTAAATGATTTAATTAAAATAAAAATAATAGATATTTTTGAAGAAGTTGACATTGATATTGATTTTAATAAATTAAAAGAGTATTATAATACATTTTTAATATCAGAAGATGACCACTTTCTAGTATCTGATTTTGAAAGACAAACTAATTCACAAACTAATTTACAAAATAGTTTTTTAGATTTAATAAATAATATTGAACATCAGAATTTAGAAAATCAGAATTTAGAACATCAGAATTTAGAACATCCGAATTTAGAAAATCAGAATTTAGAACATCCGAATTTAGAAAATCCGGATTTAGAAAATCATTTAATAAATGAATTAGAAATAAATAATATATTAAATTTAGAAAATAATTTAATAAATAATGTTCAAATTCCAAGTTTGGGAAATCCAAGTTTGGGAAATCCAAGTTTGGGAAATCCAAGTTTGGGAAATCCAAGTTTGGGAAATCCAAGTTTGGGAAATCCAAGTTTGGGAAATCCAAGTTTGGGAACATCATCATTACCTAGATTTTTTTTCATAAATCTAATCCGAGATCTATATCAAACAAACACAACTCCGTTACAAGAAGATGTAAAAATTGTAATTAAAGAAGAAGATTTTAATAAGATAGAAATCATAAATAATGTAAATGATGTAAATTGTTCAATTTGTTGTGATGAAATTAAAGACAATGCTATTAAATTAAAATGTAATCATTATTATCATAAAGATTGTATTAAAAAATGGTTATGTAATTATTCGAATAAATGTCCAAATTGTAAAGAAGAAGTTTGTAAAGGTATACCATTCAATATTTAATTAAATTTTATAAAATATTTATATAATATAATGAGATTAATAATATCATTATTTTTATTATTATTTATTATAATAATATTTAATTTTTATTTTATCAAAGAAAGGTTTAAATGTTTTAAAGAGGAAAAAAAGTTTGATATAAATAAACCTTTGCCAATCGCACTTCAAAGACATCCAAATATTTTTAATAATAATTATAATGCTAAATTTTTACCAGAAATAAAAGAATATAATAATGATAATGTAAATGATTTAGCATATGGAAAAAAAAATATCGTTCTTAGTTTATTGAATAATAAATTATCAAGTGATTTTATTATATTTATTATTGATAAATATAACAATACTAATTTTATAATTAGTAATAACAAATTTGATAATTCATTAAAAAAATTTAAATTATTAACTAAAGTTAGTGATGATATTATTTCAAAATTAAATATAAAAACTGATTATAATAAAACAGATTTTAATCCAAATAAAGATTTAAATTTGAAATATAAAATTTCGGATATAGATGATATTAATATAATAAATCATTATTTTATAAATTCATTTAATAAAATATATTTTAATAATTTTAAAGTATTATATAATAAGTATGAATTTAAAAAAAATAATTTTATAATATTTAAATATAAAATTTATAATATGTATAAATCAAATAACGTTTTATTTTTTGAATTAATCTTAGAATTAAATAAAGTTAATGGTTTATTTATTACCGAAATTTTTTTAACTAGTTATATACTTGATGGCAAAGTCGTCTTAAAACCGATTGTGTTAATTGGTTTTAAAACATTAGATAATGTTTTTTTAAAACATAATGATACTAATTCTAATTCTAATTATAACATTTTAAAATCAATAAATAATGATGGTTTTATAAAACATAAAGATATTCCTAAAATTTTGAGTAAAAGAGAATTTGAAATTAATAAACATATTAATATAAAAAAAAATTATAATTGTTTTAATAATAATTTAAATGATAAAAATATTTTAAAAAGTTTTAGTAAACAAGATTGTGAATCAAATTTTGATGTATATGGAATTAATAAAAATTACGGAATTTGGGATAGACCATGTAAGTCCGATGATGAATGCGTATTTTATAAATCAAATAAAAATTATTCAAATAATTTTGGCAAATGTTTAAATTCGGGTTATTGTGAAGCTCCTTTAAATGTAAATAATATAAGTTATCATATATTTAATAATGATAAAGCTTTATGCTATAATTGTGATACTAAAGACTGGCAATCATTTACGGAATTAAATAATTGTTGCGAAAAACAAAAAGATAAAAAATTATATCCTCATTTGGATGGTCCTGATTATGCTTTTAAGAATGATAATGAAAAAAGGATAAATTTTAAGAGATATAATTCAATTTATATAAAATATAAAAATATTTTTGGTAAACATATCGATGATTATTCAATTTATCAAAAATAAATGTTTTTATTATATAAAATATATTTTAATTAAAATATATTAAATTAAAATATATTAAATTAAAATATATTAAATTAATTAAAAAATAATCTATAATCCGCTTTACATTTGTTTTTGTCCACATATAACTTACAAAAATCATCTGGAATATATGAAATTAAACCATTGTCATAATAAAACTGATTTGTACCAATATGTGAATATAACATTGGTAAATTTATATTAAAATTTAATTTATTTGAAAGATTTGTATCTTCTTCTAAATTTAAATAAATATTTTTTGTGATATTATAAATTAATTTTAAATTTACAAATTTATTAGTTATAATAATATTACTAAATGATAAAGTATTATAATAATATTTATTTATATTATCATATTTAAGTTTTATTAATTTATTAAAATATGACACATTATTATTTAAATTTAAATCTGATTTATTCATTGAAATAAATTTAATTTTATCTTCATAATCTTTATTTAAAATTTTATCAATTTTGTTATTATTAAAATCGATAAATATATAAAACATAATTTTATTATTTAGAATATTATTAATATTTTCTATTTCAGATTCATTTTTAATTATTATATTATCATTATTCATTTTTTTAAAAAGATTTGTAATAATATAATTATCAACACTATTTGTTTTATCAGTAAAAATGATTATTTGATTATTTTTACTATATTTAAAAATATCTTTTATATTTGTAAATTTTAGATTATATTTAATTTTATAATTATAAAATAATATAATTTCATATTGGGAAATATTACCAATAGAACGTAGATTTTTATATTCGTGATAATTAGATTCAACAACTAAAGGTATCGGTAATAAACAAAATTTATAAATATTATTATTAACTTTATCTAAAATATTTTTGTAATTATTATCATTATATAAATAAATATTTAAAATATTTGATTTTTTTAATATTCTTTCAATTAAATGTTGTAAATAATCATTAAATTCATTAAATGTAACAAATATTATTTTATCATAAATAAAATTATGTTTATTATTATCTAAAACTAAATCTTTAGTTTTTTTAAAAGGAGTAAACAATGTATAATAATGTTCATAATTTAAGTATATATTTAATTGAAATAATAATATTAATAAGATAATTAATAGTAAAATTTTTTTCATTAATTATATTTATAATAGATGTTTTCTTTTTTTAAGAAAAATAAAATAATTACAAATTCAATAATTATATATTTAGTTCTAATTAGTTTATTGTACTTTTATTATCCTGAAATTTTTTTAAAAAATTCATTTGCAAAATTATCTTGGTTAATCATTATTATTAGTGTATTATCTTTTTTAATAGCAAAGAAATTATATTAATACGTTAAAATAAAATAAAAAAATTATGTTTAAAATATAAATGGAAAATGAAAATAAACCTGATTCTGATGATGAATATGAAGAAGAAATAGATTTATCTCAAAATGAATTCTATAATGTAGGTAGTTTATTTTTTGAAAATGAAGATGGAGATAATATTTCAACTATTTTAACTCATTTAACAAAAGTGCATGTTACTTTAGTTGATACTAATCTAGAATTATTAAAAGAACAAAAATCTAATAGAATTGCTATGCAAAATGTAGTAAAAATGTTACAAAAAATTAATAAGAATTTGGTTAAAGATAGTTAATTTACTTCTGTGTTTTTAATTTATTTTTATATTTATTTTTAATTAACTATTTTTAATTAAATATTTTTAATTATTATTTTAATAATTAAATCAATTGTTTAACCGTTGATTACACGGTGTATTACCTGGTTGGAACCGTCCAGGTTGTGAATACTTAGACTTAAATACACAATTCCGCCGGTGAACCGAATTCATCAATGTATGTTTATTAGAATCAATACGACTACGTTGTAGTTGACGTTTTGAAATAGGACCGGTTTTGCCTTCATTATATACTATCGATAATGTAGATATTGAAAACCAGACGGTGTGATTTTTGTAAATGTTGTAAATGTTCCCGAATACAGTATTATACTCGAATACAGGTCTAAAAGTTGGATACAAAATAAGATTACAATAATTTCTATAGGATGGATTTGGAGGCCCAATCTTTCTACAATTATATGTAAGTAGTTTACTAACGGCTTGTTCAATTGTCATACTGCGTGTGTAGAATGAGCAAAATATATTGTAATCAGATCCATTATAAGATAAATTGATATGGTTATAAACTTTTTTTTTATTAAAGATTTCTTCAATATTGGAATCAATTATTTCTTGTATATCTGAACATATTCCGTCTACATCTTTATCAAAAAAAAAGTCGAACAACGTCTTATTGTACCTCGTTATTTTCTCTTGTATAGCACGTTCTTTCGCATACAACAATATTAAAACTTCATCTCCAACAATTACCTTTCCGGATTTGTAAATTTTGTTTTTAATATGAATGTCTTCTGTTTTGATATTAATTGGATTTTGGTAGGGATGTAAATCATAAAATTTTAAACATGATGAATATTTGCTATTAGATAGTAAAGCAGAAGCTACTAGATATGTAATACTGGTTGATATAATGAACACATCGAAAATCATAAATAACTCCAATTCTAGCATTTTTTTAAAATCAAAAAAATGATCTGCATCATACACATTATTACAATATCCATTAAGAAAATCGGGTATTGCTATAGGAAATATATTTACTGAATTATCAAGCGGTATGTGGTGTCTTTCGTGCCATTCTTTCGGTGGTGTAGCACCAAATGGCCCTGTCCAGTTCTCTTTGAATAATGCAATGTTTGTTTTATTTTTTGAATCTAGTAATTCGTGTAATTTCCCAGGGACCTCGCTACTATTTAACAAAAAGACTGAAACGTTACGACGACCCTTCTGATTTTTACAGGACATAGTTGCAATTGGTGTATTAATATATAATAATAAATAACGTATCATTTTTTAATAATAAAAAATATTTGTTTTAGACATAAGGGATATATTGTAAATCTTCTCTCTTATATATAGTTGCTTTAAAATTACCCGGATAATTTACTAATTGTAATATATCATTTGTACCAATTTCTTGATAATTCCTTAATGGTTTCACTGGTATTTTAGCACCATAATTTCCGACAATAGTATAATATTCCCATTTATTATCATTCGGGAAACGTTGTCTTCCGAATAATGGATATACATCTTGTTCTCTTGAATTCAAATTATATAATGTACCTACTTGTTGAGGTTCTCCCTCAGGACCACGAGTTCTAATATTGATAGGAGCGATATTCTCATTCGTGATAACTCGTTGGGGATATCGATTAGGTATAACTACTTGAGAGCCACCATTACATGGTTCTCTTCGCCCACCACATCCGACAACATTAACTGGTAAATTATACGAAGGATACCACTCCGAATTATAATAAGGAGGACTTCGAGTGGGATATCTTAAAGGATTAAATACTTGATCTAATGAATCTCCTTTTCTTAAATCTAAATTAGAAATTATAGGTGATTCCATAATAGATGGATTAATTGGGATTAAATCATTACTAACTAAATTACTTTCATGATTTATTAAATTTTCACTTAGATAATCTAATTTTTTATTTTTTATAATATTTTCTAAATGATTATTTTGATTATCTAAGTAAAATTTAATAAAAAATATTATTAAAATAAATAGTCCTATTGTAACTAATAATTTAATTTTATCGGGGCATTTCATTATAATTAGATGTTATATTTTTTTAATAAATGATTTGATATTTTTATTAATCATTTTATAAATCATTTTATATTTTTAATTAATATTTATTCTTCTCCGTATACATAAAAAACATCATTCTTATTATTTATTATTGATTTGTTATTTAGAGATGATTTTTTATTACTATAAATTATTATTTCATCTAAATATTTATTTAATAATTTATATAATAAATTCATATTAGTCTGATATTCTTTATCATATTTTGTTGGTAAATTAAAAATATATGAATTATATGTGTTAAAAATATTTAGACTAATATCTTTTAAAATATCTATTTTTATATTATCTTTTGTATTATCATATTCATCATAATATATTAAAAAATTATTTATTTTATTAATTAAATCTTTATAAATATTTTTATTTGGAAAATCTTTTATATTATATAACAAATCTACAAATGATTTATAATCTTGAAAATAACTTTCATTATCAAGAAAAGAATTAATATAATCTAATTCTTCATCCTTATTATTAAAATTCAATTGATATTGATATATTATATATATAATTCCCAAAACTATTAATAGACTATAAATAAAATTTGTTGTAATATTTATTTTATTCAAAAATAATAATAATAATATTATTAAAGATATATAATAAAATTTATCATTATCATTTAAATTTAATTTTGGGATTTCTAATTTATGTTCTTTATAATTATTTTGATTAAAAATTTGGTTTATTAATATCATTATAAATTATAATTTTTTTAAATTATAACGATTATTTTTAATGAGTTTAATTATGATGAAATATCCATAAAATAAAATATAAATGAAATCAAAATAAAAAATATTCCCGTATAAATTAATCTTTCTTTTTTAATAAAAATTGTTATAAATTCATTAAACATATTTTTATTTTTATTTTTTAAAATATAATAATTATTAACAAAATCAACTAAATCATCTAACATTTCAATTATAAATTTAGTAAAATTTGTAACTATATTTTTTAATGATAAATCATATATTTTGTCTTCACCCTTATTTTTCATAAATAAATCAGAATCTTTATTAATTAATTTATAATATTCTTTTTCTTTTTCATCGTAAATTTTATGTTTTTTATTAATAATATCTTTATCATTATTTACAGCTTTATCATTATTTACAACTTCATTGTTATTTATATCTTTAATATTTTCCATAGTTTCAATAGTTTCCATATTTTCAAAATTTTTAAGATATTCATATTGGTTATTAAAATATTCTCCCATATAATATTATTTATTTAATTTATTATTATTTAATTTATTATTATTATTTACTTTATTATTATTATTTACTTTATTATTATTATTTACTTTATTATTTACTTTATTATTATTATTTACTTTATTATTTACTTTATTATTATTTACTTTATTATTATTA
>Ga0209384_1001851_pt1 | contig 10496 bp, 11 predicted proteins | sample CoawatmetaG05DNA_FD_187511 | JGI IMG/M metagenome (GOLD analysis project Ga0209384, IMG submission 187511) | Marine microbial communities from the West Antarctic Peninsula - Coastal water metaG058-DNA (SPAdes) (version 2) | ecosystem: Environmental > Aquatic > Marine > Coastal ... | reverse complement strand
ACATACCAGAATATAGATGATATTATTGAAAATTACAAAGATAAATATGAGTTCCCAGAAGGTTATAAGGAATTATTTAATAAATCATATGAGATATTTATAATGTATAGGGATAAACTGAATGTAGCTGAATTACCTATTATCAAATCAAATAGAGATATTGGTGGACTAATTCAGTTCTTAGTGAAAGATATCGAAATGAATGAATTACGTGTTCAGAATGGTGTTAAAAAAATCATGAATACGTTGGGTTAGATTAAAATATAATAATCACCTATTACAAATTTAGATTTAGATGTAGCAGATAAATTATTGGATTTTTTATATTTAGAATATGGAATAATTCTAAAGTCCATACTTATTCTAGTTTTTTTTGTATTATTTATTTTATTATAATGTTTACATTGATTTAAATATCCAATCCAATAATTGTTTTTTTCTAATTTAAGATTTTCATAATTATCATATTCAATATTGGAATTAGGATATTTTTCATAATATAAAGTATTAGTATCAAACATATCAGTAATAGATAATATAATATTGTATTCATCTCTGGGGTGATTAAATTCATTATCATAATGTAATCCAATTATATTTGTAGGATCTGTATCTCTTTTACCAATATTACTATTATTTGGCAAATGAAATCTAATATTTGGTGTTTTTTGAACAACTAATTTATCTTCATTAAATAAAGGTTTAATTTCTTCATTAATAAATTTAATATAATTATCATTTATAATAGGATTATTATCATAATCATTATAATAATTTTTAACGAAAACAGATTGTCTATCATTTACTCCAAATATAGGGATGGTATCATAAAATTTTTTATCATTATCAGATATTAAATCTGTTTTTAATAACTTATGTATTTCATCTAAATTATCTGTATAATTATATTTTTCTAAATAAATATCTTTAATGATATTATACCAATTTATAGAAGATTTAAAATATTTATTATGATAATCCATATTATTATTAGTATTTATTTTCTTAAATCTTAACGACTTTAGAGTGATTTATTACAGGATTATTATTTTCTAGAATTTTTTTAGATTCAATTATTTTTTTGACATTTATATAAATTATATATATAAATTATAAATTATATATTTAAATATATATTTAAATAATGAATTCAAATGAAATATTAGATGAAACACTTAAACAACAAACTAATTTAATCGGTCAATCAAAATTAACTTGTGTATCAGGATATTGGAAAATTAAAAATAAACATTGTAATAAATTTGAAGATTGGTTTAAAAACACTCTTAAAATTAATTGCCCATATGTATTTTTTGGTGATAAAGAAAGTATTCAATTAATAAAAAAATATAGAGGTGAATTACCTACATATTATATTGAATACAATATTGAAGATTTTAGAACTTATAAATATAAAGATAATATGATAACTAATTCTGTTCATTGTCCTTCCATAGAATTAAACTTAATATGGAACGAAAAAATTTTTATGATTCAACAAGCTCTCAAACTTGATCCCTTTTCATCAGAGTTTTTTATGTGGATTGATGCGGGAGTATGTGTTTATCGTAATAATCCACCTCCTTCTATATCTTTTCCAAATATAAATGCATTAAATAAATTACCAAAAGATAAATTTATTTATTCTTCAACACACAATACTACGTATAATGATAAATTCCAAAAAGGTAAGTATCATTTATACCATCATGTATCAGGAACAACATATATTTTACACAAAAATATTATAGATAGCATTGTAGAACTATATAAAGAATATTTAAATTTAATAGATAAAAATGATATATGGACGGATCAAGTTATTTTAACACATATTTACAGAGATAATAAAAGTTTATTTTATAAATATTCTAATGGTTATGGTTCTATAGTAAGTAAAATATTCTAAATGGTGTAAATATTATATTTAAATATTTATTATTAAATATAATTATAAAATGTTAATTATTAAATTAATGGGTGGTCTTGGTAATCAATTATTTCAAATATTTTATCTTATTTCTTATTCTATTGATAATAATATAGATTACCAAATATTAGAATTTAAAGATGATAAAGTTTCACCATGTGATAATAAATCACTTAGAAATACATATTGGAAAAATTTATTGAAAAACATTTATAATAAAACTATAAAAAATATAAATGGTCCCATTTATCAATATAATGAACCTTGTTTTGAATATAAATCATTACCCATAATTTCAGATAAATCTAAAAATTATATGTTTTTTGGTTATTTTCAATCACATAAATATTTTAATCATAATATTGACAAAATAGAAAATATATTAAAATTTAATGATATTAAAAATAAATATAAAAACAATTATAATTATGAAAATACTGTATCATTACATTTTAGGATAGGTGATCTTATTGTAGGTGAAAATAAATGCCATGGTCCAATATTATCAATAGATTATTATATAAATTCTTTAGATAGATTAATAAAAGATACAGATAAATATGAATGGAACATATTATATTTTTATGAAGAATCAGATAAAGATATGATAGATAAAAATATAAGTATATTAAAAGAAAAATATGATAAATTAAATTTTATATCGATAGACCATAAATTAGATGATTGGGAACAAATGATATGTATGAGTTTATGTAAACATAATATAATAGCAAACAGTACATTTAGTTGGTGGGGAGCATATTTAAATAAAAATGATAATAAGGTATATTATCCTAATAAATGGTTTGGACCCGCCATGGGTGATAAAAATTTAAAAGATTTATTTTTAGATGATTGGGTCAAAATAATTTAAATATAAATATAATATTTATATAAATGGAAAATATATTATATATATTTATATCACATCAAAATAATATTAATAATTGTTATGGTAGAATCAAAAATATAATGGATTCTCATAATAATAGTAATTATATACTAGTTAAAGGTGGTAATGTATCTGATAATTATGATATTGATTCTAAAATATTATCAATTAATTGTAATGACAAATATGAAGGACTACCTGAAAAAGTGTTAAAAACATATAAATATATTGTTGAATCTTCTATGTTTAATCAATATACTCATTTTATTAAATTGGACGATGATATGATAATAAAAAAAATAATGGATTATAATGACATTAAAAATATAAATTATGGAGGAAATGTTCAAACCACTAACGAAGGTGATAGAAAATGGCACATGGGTAAATGTTCAAAAAATAGTATCTGGAATATAACACCTTATAAAGGTATATATACTCATTGGTGTAAAGGTGGATACGGTTATATAATATCTAGAAATACAATAAATAATATTAAATATGATAAAAATTACTTTAATAATATTTATGAAGATTTGTATATAGCATTAACATTAAAAAAATGTAATATTTATCCAATTAACATTAATAATTGGGTAAGTTTTTTTATCAGTCCAGACCATAAATAATATCAATTAAAAAAATTATATTAATTAAATTTTAAATATCAACCTTAATAAGTTCAACAATATTATGTATCATTTTTCTTTCAATAACAGTATATTCTAAATTATTAAGACCCGAAGACATTATTAATCCCTCTTTTTGTTCATTATTTAATTTATTGAATAAAACATAATTATTATACCAATTTTTATTAATATTTGATGATTCTCTATCATCTACATCATTAAATCGTAATATATATTCAGGATGTTCATATTTATTTGTTAGATTTGTAATTTTATTTATATTATAATATTCAGTACGATTTTGTAATGCTTTATCTTCATTACCCCATCCCCATATATCATTAGGAAAACCATTTATTTTATGAATGGTTGAGTCATTTATTTTTATTATACCTCCTAATGTATCACATTGTGATGTGTAAATACCCATTACATTTCCTTCACCCACTTCTTTTACATAATATTCTTTAATACTTTTTTCAGTTGGATTTATATCAACATCATGTGTAAAGAAATATTTTGTTTTATTTTGATATTCTTTAAATCCCACATTTAATACTGCACCACGATTAAATAACTTTCCATCATTTTGTTCTACAACCACTACTTTTGTATTAGGTAAATATTTTTGAAATAAAGGGATAGTATTTTTTATAAAATATTCTAAATGTTTTTCTCTATGACGATATGGTATAATTATTATATTTTCATACATTATTATAATTATTAATTAATATATATATTTAAATATATTATACTTTATTTAAAATAAATGAAACATCTTGACCGGATATTTTTAATATTTTATATCCTTTACTAATTAACTTATTTACTGTATTATTACATTTATGTGGATCTTTTCTAATAGAATCAAAATCTACTGATAGATATTTAGGATATATGTTTTCATCCATCATCTGTTCTAATACTTCATTTTCCACTCCTTCTATATCAATTTTTAATAAATCTATTCTGTCATGATTAAGTTCTTTCATTATTGTTTTTAAATTTTTTACTGGGACTTCAATATATTCATCTCCAAACATATTTTCAACTAATGTATGTGATACATATTCAGGATTAGTTTGTTTATAAAATTTAAGATTTTCATTCTTAGTATATAAACCATATTCATATAATTCTATTTTATCAGGCTCTATTTTATTTTTCATAATTATATCCCAATAATTAGGATCACCTCCACCATATCTTTTATCATTAATTGGTTCTTTTTTATTATTTAATACATCTTTAACATATTTTACATGTTCAATTGATCTTGGTGTAGGATCAAAAATATATACTTTAGAATCTAATTTATGAGCAATTTCTATATCGTGTGTAATATCTTCACCAGCACCTACACAATATATGATACTATCACTATTTAATCCTTCTAAATTTTCAGGATAATAAAATCCACCATATTCATTACCAAATCTTTTTAATTTATTGTTTATCAATTTTAGATTATTTTTCCATAAATTTTTATTAAAAAATTTTCTATATATATCATCATATTCCCATGTAATATGAAATGTAATAACTTTACTAAAACAGTTGTCTAAATTAATATCTTTAATACGACCATATATAGATGAAGGTATTATTGGAATCATATTTGATTTAATATGTATATTATCTCCCAATATATATTTAAAATCTAATTCTTCTAATACTTCTAATGTATCTATATTTAATTTATTACACGGTGGGATATATATGTTTGTAGGACCTATTTTTGATAAAATGTCTCTACCCTTATTAATAGTTTTTTTTATATTTTCTTTACTTACATTTTCAAATTCATCAAATTGATCCATACAACACCAATCATTATAAGGATCATTATTATCAATTAATTTTTTATGTAATGTATCATATTTATGATTAAATCCATGTTGTGCTACTATTATATATTTAAATTTAGAAAGCCTATCTATCATATCGTCAGTTAAAAGTGAAGGCACTATTCCTAATACAAATCTTATACGATTATTTTCAAATCCCATTAAGATATCATACAATGGTTCTAGATCATCTAAAATAGGTCTAATACCGGTTGGAAAATCATCTATCCTAATTATTTTATCATTAAATGAAATATCATGGTTACCTTTAAAACTACATATAAAATGTTTATTATTAATATTTTTATAAATATTAATATCATTGATTCGTTCTTTGTATATTGACAAATCAAAGTTTATACTTGATTGAGAATATTCATTTAAATGTGTAAAATTATAACGCATACAATCTTCTGAATCTAATGAAAATTGTGATACCATTCCTTTATCATCATTATTCCTTTTTCTATCTATTAAATCTTGAACAATTAAAAATTTACAAGAATTAAATAAATTATTAAACATTTATGAGGATTATTACAATACATTAAAACATTATTTATAATGATTAAATCGTATACTCTGTCTAATTTATTATTTAAATTCCATTTATTAATATCTAAATAAGTAATATTTTTACCTTTAAATATTTCATTAAATATTTCATATTCATCATTACAAGAATGAATTGCTATATTATGAATATAATTACTATAATCATTTAAAATATTATTCCAATATATTTTATAATTATCTATATCTTCTTTTACAACCATATTATAATTAAATAATATCATACTTTTAAATAATATTTAACTAATTTATTCATATTATTACTCCATTCAGATAATCTACAATTTTTTAAATACCATTCTCTACCTTTTCTCCCTATTTCAGATCTATTTTTCCAAGCATATTTTATTTTATCTTTGATATACTCAATATCATTATTTCTTTCCCAATCGATTTTTACAAAACAATCATCAGGTATATCATTATAAAATAATCCAACATTTGAAGAAATAACTGGTATTCCACATAAAAGTGCGTCTAGTGCAGAATATGAAAAACCTTCACATAAAGATAATTGTAAAAATATATCACTCTTTATATATATATCTTGTTTTCTTTTATTAAAATCAACTATTCCATTATGATTTAAATGTACATTTAAATCTTCAAATATATAATCTTTCATTATAATCTTTAAATTTTTTATTATTTCAGATCCTTTATTTACATCTTTCCAATTTCCTAATATTTTTGGAGTAGTATTCCATTCTTTTTTAAATATTGTTTCATTTAATTCAGATGTATGTAATAATTTTACTTTTAAAAATTTATCATAAGTTTCTTTATAATATTTACTAAACTCATCAGTACAAAATTGTGATATACTTATAATTCTAGTATTTTTAGGATCCCTATATTCTAACATTTTTGTTTGTCCCGAACAACATAAATTTTTCCAATAAGGATCCCATTCAGGTTCTCTTTCAGCATGTGTCCTTGCTACTCCATGATGAACTAATATAACTTTATATTTATTTGGTATATCACATGATAAATGATTATCTGTAATTATGACAGGATTTTTACATTTACTTAGATAATTTAACATTTCATTTTTTTGTCGTGGTCCTTCAAAGAATTTTCTTGTTGGGAATTCTAAAGAAATATGATAATCATATCTAGCTACACCTCCCGTACATCCATGCATATAACTCCCACAACAGTAATGTATTATTTCTCCATTTATATTACCATAATAATCCTTAAAATGATTATAAATTTTAATACAATTTTCTCTTCTTTCATGTTCTTCTTCTTTTGTAATATTATTTAATATATTTATCATATTATTTATATCACATTCTTTAATCCTAATAATAGTTTTATCCCATAATTTATTTTCTGGTAAATCTAAAGTATCAGATAATAATATTGGTATTGAACCTACTGCTAATGATTCCCAAAATCTTATTGAATTGGGTCCTGAACCCGATGGACATAATGTATATCTTGAATTTAATAATAATTCATTATACTCTATATTTTTACTATTATGATCATCAGTTATATTTAAATCACCATTAATATTCTGTTTCTGGTCATAAACAATCTTTTCAAAATGCCAATCACCAATATGTTTAATATATGTATTATCTGGATGTTTCATTGTAAATATTTTTTCTCTTATATCTGTCAAATACCATCTTTTATCATATGCTCCTTGAAAACTATATAAATATTTTCTATCATAATTTAAAAAAAAAGATTTATCTTTATTTTTAAATAAATTATTTCTATTATTATCTTCAATATTAACAGCATATAATGGACAACTTATTATATTAATTCCGTCGATTTCATCTTCACCTTTTATTTTATGTGGTGTATAAACAGTGTTTATTTTTAATGCTTTAAATAATGGTATTAATTGTCTAAATGATACATGCTGACAACAAGTAATATTATTAATTGTTTTAATATATGGTATTAACATATTAAAAATTACTTGTAATTTGTATTTTTTATCAATAATAGTTGCCCAAGCTACATGTATATACTGATTTATACCTTTACATTGTTCTGAAAAAGTTTTTTCAGTTATAACAGGATATTGCCAAAATAATTTATATTTATTCATAAAATCATCATAATCCATAAAAAATATTATATAATAAATCTAATCATATATTTAAATATTAAATCTTAATAACTTTATCATGAATCATTACAGGATTATTATTTCTTATAATTTCTTTAGATTCTTCTATTTTCTTATTTAAACTTTTGCAATTATGTGTATGTGTATAACGATGTTTTGGACAGAATTGTCCTGAACATTTACAAGTATATGATATTAACTTCAACTTCTTTTTACAGAAAGAACACTTATCCATATTATTTATAATTTATTAATTCAATCAAATTTATTTAAAAGATTAATTAGATATTATCTTAAATGAAAATTGCTGTAATTATACCTGTAACAAGTAATAAATGTAATTACAACAATTTTAAAGATACTGATTTATTTAATATCTTATTTAAATCATTCTTTACTTCATACAGTCTCAGCGCGGCTGTGGGACCAGGCGATTTAAATTATGAATATAAATTTTATTTAGGTATTGATTCAGATGACGCTTTTTATCAAAATGATAAAGTCCAAAATGATATTAATACATTTATAAATGTGATGAAAAACACAACAATAGAATTCTTAACTATTGATTCTTTAAATAAAGGTAATGTATGTTATATTTGGAATGAATTATTTAAAAAAGCATATGAAGATAATTATGATTATTTCTTGCAAATAGGTTCAGATATTTATTTTCAAGATAAAGGGTGGGTAGATGAATGTATAGACATATTAAAACAAAATAATGATATAGGTGTTGTTGGTATGACTGATATGGGAAGAAAGAAATATAATCCTAATGATACTTTATTAACTCAATCATTTGTTTCAAGAAAACATATGGAAATATTTGGATTTTATTATCCAAATGAATTTAAAAATTGGTTCATAGATGATTGGATTTCAGAAATTTATGATAAAAATAAAAGAAAATTTATAATCCCACATAGAATCTATAATTGTGGTGGACAACCTAGATATAATATTTATGGTGATAGGTCATTATGTGATATGATGTTGAATAAATATGAAAATAATATATCTGAATATTTAAAATAATATATATTGTAAATGGCGTGGCCTATAAATATTAAATCAAAAAAGATTATTAAATTAGTTGAACATTTCGAACAGAGTGTATTTGGTGATCAAATGGAACTATGGTCTCCTAAATCAACCACTGAACATAATTTAGTTATTAATAGGATAAATAAATTATTAGATGAAATGGGATTTTCTGAATCACCTACAATGGAACTTCAACTACATAAAAAAATAGAATTAATTGCACATAATTTAGGAATTTCTTTTTGGGATAATGAAAGCGAGTCTGATGATGATATTGATATTTTGAAATAAGTTTATTACTTAAATATTTAATATAATTATTATTATAATGATTAATATTAATCCATCTGATAAATATTATTCAATACTATTATTAGATGAAGATATTGTAGAAGGTAAACCGTATAAAATTTTTGGAAATAATAAATTTTATTATTTTATTTATGATAAACGGTTAATAATAATAAATAAGTATAAAGAAAGTTGGAGTGAGACTCACGTTTGTAAAATAATATGTGATGAAAAATACCGTTTAGATTATGAACACGTACAGAATAATATTGAAGAAATATTAAACACAAATTATGAAATAATAGAAGAATTAGAGTGTTTAAAAAACAGTATGAAAATAGATATTGTATGTAATAATGTTATTATTAATTTAGCCAAAGAATTAAAGAACATATTAGAAATAAATGATTGTGAGGTAAAAATTTATTGTTTAGATAATTTAAGTGAATATAAAGTAGATGATGATAGATTTATCTTTATGGTTACACCACAACACTATTATAATAATGTAAATATGTCTTATTTAGAAAATATAGTGGAAAATGGTAAATGTATGTTTTATTTCATGGAACAATTATCATCTAGAATCGATGATAGTAAATTTTATAGACAATATATGGGTTTAACAAAAACATTGATAGAATCGTCTATAATTAGTTTTGATTATAATAGATACAATTTACAATATGTTGATAATATACATTACTTACCACCTCCAATAATAACTAATAATGTGAAAAGTGATAAAATTTATGATATATTATTTATCGGATTAGTCAATGAAAATACCAGGAGAAAACAAATACTTGATAACTTAAAACGATATTTTAAAATCATAATAGTATATAATGTTAATGGGATTAATTTAACAAAACTGATCAATCAGTCGAAGGTGATATTGAATTTACATTATTATAATGATAATACATTATTAGAAGAAGTAAGATTAAATGAAATTATAAATTCAGATACTCATATATTATCTGAATTACCTCATATCGACGTTGAAAATATGAAGGTAAAATACGGAGATAGAGTAACATTTATAAATATAATAGAAAAACCAAATAAACCATTAAAGAAATCCGATCCAATAGTATACGAATTGAGAACCTTATTGAAAAAATGTAATGAAAAATATGACCATAAATTAAATAATGATATAACCGAAAAGGTTTTGATT
>Ga0209384_1001847_pt1 | contig 10507 bp, 9 predicted proteins | sample CoawatmetaG05DNA_FD_187511 | JGI IMG/M metagenome (GOLD analysis project Ga0209384, IMG submission 187511) | Marine microbial communities from the West Antarctic Peninsula - Coastal water metaG058-DNA (SPAdes) (version 2) | ecosystem: Environmental > Aquatic > Marine > Coastal ... | reverse complement strand
TTCTTCAGAAGTTTCTGCAATATATGAAGAATTTACAACCATATTACTTAAAATAATTATTTTAGTCATTTCGTCTTTTCTGATTAGGTTCTCATTAGTCCTACTAGGTCAAAAATGGATCACTACTCTCACCCATACCGCTTCAATCGTTCTTTTGCCAGTTATTACCTTCTCAATTACCTCAGTTATCTCAGGTAACATTGCGTTGTCACTTGGTATGGTAGGCGCTCTCTCAATTATTAGATTTAGGAACCCGGTAAAGTCTCCATTTGAATTAGTTATATGGTTTCTATCTATCACTCTTGGTATATGCGCAGCTGTTAGTATCTTATGGCTAGTTCTATTGGTAACTACCGTAATTTGTATTTTTATTGGACTAGCTTTCTTGGATCATTTATTTTTTAAATTATTTCAAAAGAAATTTTTTACTGTATCTTTTCTTGAGGGCAATGAATTATCCACTCTTGAAATTTTTACTAGTGCCAAAATTAGCTCTCCCCAGACTCATGATTCATTTATTGCTTCGATTGAAGATGTTGATAATAATTCATATACTTTTGCATCATCCTCAAAAAAAGAATTATTAGAAATCAAAGATAAATATTCAGATGACAAAAGAATTATATCTATTTCCCTAAAATTATAAGTATTTACATATTTGGTATTACAAAGCCGCGTCCTAATTTGAAAACATTTCAAGCTTTAATTCTTTTAGCGCTTTTTTCAAGCAATGTTTTTACTTCCGATGAATTTTGTAATTTTCAATCATCAAAATTTCTAAATGAGCTGCAAACAGCAAGCTCAATTCAAGGGATTGAAATTCAAATTCTTAATAATAGAAAATATGTTATGAATTCAATCAAGATTATGACCGCTCGAAATGATAGGAAACTAATACCAAAAAAATATATTGATCGTTATGCTAGTCAATTAATTGTTAAATATTCCTTTGGTTTTTGTAATTTTCCAGCCTCAATAAGAATCAATGGAGATAAATCAGATCATTTAAGTCTAGTAAATGGCAAACCATTTAATAGCCTTGACATAAAATTAAACAAAGGGAATATTCTCTCAAAGGTCAGATTCAAATTATTGTTACCCAAAACTAGAGCAGGGACTAATGAAGTTTTTGGGACAATGCTACTTCAAGAGCTTGGGTTTATAGCACCCCTCACTTTCTTGGTAGATTCAAAGGTAAATGGTGTAAATGGAAAGCTGCTATTTCAAGAAAATGCAGAAAAAGAACTCCTAGAATCGCATTCAAGAAAAGAAGGCCCAATTTTTGAAGGCGATGAAGCATTGCTATGGCCCTCTGCGTATAATGCTGGATCGGCTGCTTTTACTCATGGCATAAGATTGACCAATAAAGATTGGTCACTCTCAAACGAAGGGGCGATGAATATGAGCCTTAATGCCTTTCAGGATTTACAGCACTATTACTTCAACTCTAATCTTAAGAATGATTTCTATTATTTTATAAATCCAAATATGCATCTAAAGAATGGTTCTGAAGGTTTATTTAATGAGTACTACATACTCCTGACATTATTGGGAGGCTTGCATGCTGTTATTGGCCATAATCGAAAGTATTACTGGAATAGCTCAGGAAACTTTTTTGAACCCATATATTATGATGGAAATCTATCCTTATCTAATTTTAATGGAAATAGAAATCCAGAACAAATAGCTAGCTATGAATTTTCAGCCTTCTTGAGTTCAATAGAAGGCTTTAATTTCGACCAACTGTTTAAAAAAATAGAAAACACTATTGATCAAGATTTTATTGATAAGTTTGCAATGCAATCAATGATTACAGAAGAACAATCTCTAGATTTTACTAATAATGTTTTAAAAATATTAAAGGCTAACGTTGGCAAACTTAGCAACAATAAATCACTTGAGGTACAGAAAAAAAGTAACTTTAATGAAAATTGGACAGAGGACATGACTAGACAGATAATTGCAAAAAAAATGCGATTTGGCATTAACCAAGACTATATTCAATTATCAAGAACTACGGATCACAATTCTAGTTATTCATATTCATGCCCTGAGCAAGATTGCACAATTCAGTCGATAGCAAATGAGGATGTTGTAAAGCTTTTGGCAAGAAATAAACTTCAAAATAGACGAAAAGTAGTGCTTCCAGCCTCTACTTTAATATCTATACCAAAATACATTGAAACTAAATTGCTTAACATCAATATATTGCATTCCAAAAATTCGATAGCTAGGATCGGAAGCAAAGGAGAATTAGTCTTAGAGCAGTTTCATAGTGAGGATAAATTTATTATTAAAGATGCTTCTCTCGGTAAAATAAAAATTATTTTTATAGGAAAGCAACTGGAAGAAAATTCTGTTGCTTTGGAAAAGATGTTTGATGAAACTGGCTATACGGGGTGCTTAAATATTTACAATTCTTATTTGCAGTCGGTCAGCGTTGAAGGGCATCATGGGAATTGTGAGGACATGATAAATATTGTTTCCTCAAAGGGGGTCATTGAGAACATATTTTTAGTCAACGCATCATTTGATGCTATAGACATGGATTTCTCGTCTGTGGAAATTGCTTCTCTAAGAATAAATTCAGCTGGAAATGACTGCATTGACTTAAGTTATGGTTCTTACAAAATTAATAAATCAGAGCTAGCAAATTGTGCAGACAAAGGTATCTCCATCGGAGAGAGATCAACAGTGGATCTAAATTTTGTGAATGTTGTAAATTCTGGTATTGGCATATCTTTTAAAGATTCTGCATTGAGCGTTGTGAAAAGCTTTACTGGGATAAATTTAGGATTATGTTTCGAGGCATTTCAAAAAAAACAAGAGTTTACTGGCTCTTACTCTACTATTAAATATTCTAATTGTAATCATTCGTCATCAGTAGATGTGGACTCAAGATTAATAATTGAGGCAGTAAAATGAGCTTTCGTATAGAGGAAAAATTTCCCTGTACTAAATTTGAGCAAAAAAAAATTCTAGTAGATTTACAAAAAATAGGCTTAAAAACCTTGCATCCAAAGCGTGAGATTAGAAGCATATATTTTGATAATAATCATAAAAGAATGTTTGAGGAGTCGCAGGAAGGTTCGGTTCCTAGAAAAAAAATTAGGATCAGAGAATACCCATTGCACGATAAGACAATATCTTTAGAGACAAAAATATCTTCAGTAGAGGGAAAGTATAAAAATTCAATAGCTATACAAGATGATCAGAAATTAAAATTATTAAAGTTTGGAAGAGTGGATAGCTTATATGGACTTTGCTTCCCAATAATTGAAGTATCGTACCTTAGGCATTACTTTCTTCTTGATAAGGTTAGAATTACTGTTGATGAAGATATCATATATAAGATTTATAATTCTAAAATTACAAAAAGGGATCCAGTAAATGTAATTGAAGTGAAAGCGCCTGCTGATGTATCTGAAGGTTACCTCAAGAAGCTAATACCAATTTCAAGAAGAAGGTTTTCTAAGTATTCTAGAGGCTGCGAGCTTTTAAGTATTTCATAATGCTTTTTAAATATTTTCAGTTACTATAAGAAGTACAAAAAATTAAAAGTTCTAATTTTCACAAGCCATATTAATGAGCGTAAATCCTTAAATTCAATGCATGTATCAATAATTTCTACACTGTATCTCTCCGAAGATTTCATTGAAGAGTTCTGCGCTAGGATGCAGAAAAGTGTTGAAAGCGTAACTGATAGTTATGAGATTATCCTTGTTGATGATGGCTCTCCTGATAAGAGCTATCAGAGAGCTCAAATTATTCACGAATCTAATAATAAAATTAAACTAATTCAGCTATCTAGAAATTATGGGCATCATCGAGCTATGTATGCAGGGATTCAGCACTCTAAAGGAGAGCTAATTTTTTTAATCGACTCTGATCTGCAAGAGCAACCAGAAGCTTTTCCAGATTTTTATAATTTACTTTCTCAGCAAAAAGACTTAGATGCGGCGATTGGCATTCAGGAGAGCAGACAAAGATCTCTTTTGGATTGGATTTCTGTTTTATACTATCAATTTTTTAACAAATTATCTGACGAAGCCTATCAAGAAGAAAGTCAAATGACGGTAAGGTTGATGCGTAGAAATTTAGTCAATGCTTTTTTGGAATACAGAGATAAAGAGATTTATTTTGCTCCATTATTTTCACTAGCAGGCTTTAATCAAACTTTTTTTCCACAAAAAAAACTCTCAAAGAGAAAGACTACTTATACACTAGCAAAAAGGTATAACATTTTTATAAATGCTATTTTAAGCTTTTCATCTAAGCCCCTATATTTTGTTTTCTACTCAGGTATTTTGACAACTTTGGCTGCTTCTTTTTTTGTTAGTTATATAGTGCTTGCCAAATTATTTTCTTACCCAGTCGCATCAGGCTGGTCTAGTTTGATGGCTTCTATTTGGTTTTTAGGCGGCATTATCATTACTTTCATAGGTCTAGTTGCTATATACATAAATAAAATTTACATAGAGATTAAAGACAGGCCTTTATACAGCATAAAAAAATTAGAGGGCTTTTCTGATGAATAAAACTTTATTTTTTATTTGCGGATAAATTTCTTAATAAATATAAATGCTTAGTCAATTAAAGAGCCTTGGTGAGATGTTTAGGTATAGTTCAGTGGGGCTCCTTCACAACATTTTGGGTTTTTCCTTTTATATTATTCTTACCTATATAGGGCTAAAGCCTGAATATGCTGTAACTATACTTTATCCCTTGGGCGTAATATTTAGTTACTATGGCAATGTAGCTTTCACATTTAAATATAATGGCAACTCTTCAAGTGCCAAATTAAAATTTTTTCTTGCTCACTTATTAGGATATTTAATCAATATAACTCTTTTATATATTTTTGTTCAGCAACTGATGTATCGACATGAATTAATACAGTTATTCTCAATATTCATAATTGCGATATACCTATTTTTGGCTTCAAAATTTTTTGTTTTTAAAAATATTACCAAGGAACATGGAAAGTAATTAGTGATTTTTCTGTAGAACTTTTGATTATTTAACAGACCAAAAAGATTTTAGTAGGCAATTGCAATACATAAACCATATTATTTTTATTACAATTTAAAATCATGATCCCTAAACCTGATGTAAAATTCTTTGGTGGGCTATAGGTTTTAAGATTCTAATGGTAAAGAAGTTATGATTGGGTTTAATAAAGCATATACATCAGGCAAAGAGCTTGAATATATTAAAGAGGCAGCAATAAAAAAACAGCTTGCAGGCGACGGATTTTTTACGTCTAAATGTAGCGAATGGTTGGAGAGTGAAATTTCTTGCACTCGTGCTTTGCTAACCCATTCTTGCACAGCAGCTCTTGAAATGGCGGCAATTCTTGCCAATATCAAAGAGGGTGATGAAGTTATTATGCCTTCCTTCACTTTTGTCTCCACGGCAAATGCATTTGTATTGCGTGGCGCAACGCCTGTTTTTGTTGATGTCCGCGTAGATACTTTGAATATTAATGAGAGTCTGATTGAGGCGGCAATCACCTCAAAAACTAAAGCAATTGTTCCTGTTCATTATGCAGGAGTTCCATGTGAGATGGATGTCATCATGGATATTGCTCGTAAATATAATCTATTGGTAATAGAGGATGCTGCTCAGGGTATTCTGTCTACTTACAAGGGAAAACCACTTGGTTCTATTGGAGATATAGGTTGTTTAAGCTTTCACGAAACAAAGAATATCATTTCTGGTGAGGGTGGAGCGATATTGCTGAATAATGATACTTTTACCAAAAGAGCAGAAATTATCAGAGAAAAAGGAACAAATAGGGCTAGTTTTATGAACGGAGAGGTATCTAAATATTCTTGGGTGGATATTGGGTCCTCTTTTCTTCCTGGTGAGCTTACTGCGGCATTTCTTTGGGCCCAGCTTCAAGAAGGACGTCTAATAACTGCAAAGAGAAGAGAAATATGGGATTTTTATCATAAAATATTTCAAGATCTTGAAAGTACAAAGAAGATTAAAAGACCAACAATTCCTGAAAATATTTTTCATAATGGCCATATTTATTACATCCTGCTTAGCAGTAATAGCAAAAGAGATGAATTTATCGAATCTATGAAATCAAAAGGAGTGCATTGCGTTTTTCATTATTCTCCACTGCATAGCTCAAAAATAGGTAAGCAACTTGGTCGTATTTCGGGAGATCTTTCTATTACAGATGATATTTCATCAAGATTAGTTAGGCTTCCAATTTGGCTTGGAATTGATCAAATTAAAGTCTCGCAATGTGTTCGCGACTCCCTTACATAGAATAATCATCAATCTGAAATTCTATTTCACAGGTCTTTTCTATTGCACCCATTATTAAAATGTTTTTACTTTTCAGAGTATTAAAATCTGGTAGCGCTTGATAATACTGAATATATTTAATCTGCTTTGAGTTATTGTTAAAAACTGCATTATTCATTGCAACTTTTGCTAAATATGTAATTTTATCTTTGTGCTGATTGAAAATACAGCCATTCGTCCCTATGGCTAACCTCCTAAAATATAAACTCTTTCCAAAATATACTCTATCAGAGTCATGAATAAATCCTCTTGAACCATCATAGTTAAAAACTGGTAAGAGCTTGCCTTCAGAGTCTTCAAGCACAAACCATGTTGTAGACATTAAAAGGTCTTCTGTATTAAATACACTTATAGGAGCAATGCCATACACATGAGCAGTCGCTGGAAAAAGATATGGTATTGATTTTCTGATGGGGTTCTCAAATAAAAATGGAGTGGGGATGGTTATGAAATAAATAAAACCAAGAAGAAGAACATGGAACATAAAACCTTTTTCTAGCTGGCTGGAACCAGATGACTTAGTATTTACAAGGTGGGCAGTCTGAGGACTTGGAATTTCACAAACGCCAAATAAGCTTCTTCTTCTTTTTGCTATGAAGCTATACACCATTGGACCGATCTTAAAAAAGAATCCTAATAGAAATACTGGATATAATGGAAGCAATAGAAAGATTTTTTTACTAAGAAAAAAATACATATTATAACCATAAGTTATCTTGTTATTATTTTGGTCTACAGCATACAAATCATTTAAAGCTTCCTCATGCGAAACTCCAAGTTTTTCAAGAGATTTAAAATGCTTTGAAAGAGGCTTTGTTTCAATGCGATTAAAAATATCTACTGCACAAAGAAACCGTAAAGTTTTATCGCATAAATTGCATTTATCATCGTAGTATATTTTAATCTCCTTGAGCCCCCTTAACCCATATCTAGCAGGCCAAAATAAGGCTAGCCACATGATGATCTCTATCTCTCCCAGGCTACCAAGACCAATAAAAAATGTTGATAGTATAAAAAATAATAATCCCCACCCAATAACAAAAGCTCTAAATAATCCGCCAATTAGCACGAATGGAACTATGCATGCGTACCAAGCAATCATTACATACAATGAGATACGCGATAACAGCACCGCATTTGGAGAGCTCTCAAATATTAATCTGAAGGTCTCATAAAAAGGTGACATATAACTGCTTGTGAGGAGTAAAGGCGCTACCAGCCCTGTCATCCAAGCTGACTCATTTAAGTGAGTTGCAAGTGAATAAATACACACCAGGGAATACATGAACAAAACAATAGATCTGTATAAAGCTAAGGCTGAGTGATTTGGAATATCTTTGCGATAAAGAAGCCACGGTCTAGATTTTTGAAAATAACCAATAATGTTTGAATCTATTGAGAGATACCTCCCTGCTTGCGCAAAAATCAGAAGAAAAGCTAGCATTGTGGCAACATCATTTCCAAGCGTTGCACTTAGTGTAATCTTTTCCCCAACCTGCCAAGCAATACCTATAAAAAAAATAAGAACATATTGGGTAAGAAATCCAATTAATAAAAAAATTCCAGCAATAAGCTCCACAAGGTACACAAGGCCCTCGAGCCCAAATTGCTCATCAGGTAGTAAATATACCCAACCATTCCAGGACCTTATTAATAGAATGATAGCGAAAAAAATCCTGAGTACGCCAAAGAAATTAAAGTAAGTTTCCGAGTACTCAGGAAATGCTTTGCGGGTTAGATAGTTTGAAAACCTATCCATTAAATTTTTAATAGTTTCAGACCTGCTAAAAATTTGTGCAAAGATAAACGTTGCAACAAAAAAAATAAAAATATATAAAAAAGTAATTTTCATAATTAGTATTATAATTGTTTTGTATAAATTGTTTTCACTTACATTACTCTAAAAAATTTGGAGACCCGCATGACCGTCAATCAAGAATACATTGATCATTACTTAAGAATTGGAAAAGTCTATCCATCCATCTTAGCTCTAAAATTATTCTTAGGACATAATCCTAATTTTTCTTTTAAAACTCATGATTTGCGCGGAAAGAAAATATTAGACATTGGTTTTGGTGACGGAAGAGATTTAGCCTTATTTTGTGAATTAGGAATGGATGTGTATGGTACTGAGGTAGATCCAGATGTTGTAAAACATACTGCTTCTAAATTTGAAAGTTACGGTTTATCTGTGTCACTTCAATCAGGAGTCAACAGAGAAACAGGCTTTGAAGATGGGTTGTTTGATATTATATATGCATCTGCATCCATCTATTACTTGTTGGATGAAAACCATAGAATTCATGAAACATATGGCCATTGCGCAAATATTCTAAAGACTGATGGATATTTTGTAGGCAGTGTTTCCTGTGCTGATAACCATACTACGGCTGACGCTATTAAATTAGATAGCAATAGATTAATTTTAGAAGATTCTTTCTATCAGTTCAGAAAAGGCCAGTATTACCATGTATATAATTCTCAAGAGGAGCTTAAGAATGATCTTGAAGCAGCAGGCTTTAAGACTATTGCTATTACGAATTATGATGTAGATTGGTTCGGGACAAGGGAAACACTGTTTTTGTTTGTGGCAAAAAAAAATTAAGGCACATTGCATAAGTCTATTAACCCAAGATTTATTAAATATTTATACAGTGTTGTAATAGCTCTTTAATGGAACAAATAAACACTCTGAAGAAACTAATGCTAGATATAGAGGGTCATGCTCTATCTGATGAAGAGGTTAGTTTTTTAAGCAATCCTTTTGTTGCTGGAGTTATATTATTTGCTAGAAATATTTCATCAAGATCACAGGTCCAATCTTTGTGTGATGAGATCAAGTCTATTAATTCAGAGTTACTCATAGCAGTTGATCAAGAGGGTGGCAGGGTGCAGCGTCTAGAAAGCGGCTACACCAAGCTTCCCTCAATGCATCAATTAGCTAGGTATTGCACACAAGATAATTTTGTCAATATCAGCTTAGCTCAAGAAATAGGCTGGCTTATGGCATCTGAGGTTATTGCTTCAGGGATAGATCTTAGCTTTGCGCCCGTCCTTGATCTTGATCTCCAAAGAAGCTCTATAATTGGGGACAGGTCATTTGGAGATTTACCAGAGACAGTAATTGAAATAGTAAGTTTTTTTATCGATGGGATGAATGAAGCTGGGATGAGTGCCGTCGGAAAACATTTCCCAGGGCATGGTGGCATTCATGCAGATAGTCATTTAGTTCAGGCCGAGGATTTCAGGACAATCGAAACTATAGAACAACATGATTTATTGCCTTTTAGCGCTTTAAAAGAAAAATTAGGAGGGATTATGACCGCTCATATATCCTTTCCAAACATTGATAGCAAAACTGCAACTTTTTCAGAGTTCTGGCTTTCAGAAATACTTAGAAATAAAATACACTTTCAAGGAGTAATTTTTAGCGATGACCTGACGATGAAAGGGGCTGATTCGGCTGGCTCAATAGCCCAAAAAATTGTGCAAGCTTTTGATGCTGGCTGCAATATCGTTTTAATATGTAACGATAGGAATGCAGCTATAGAAGCTCTGAATTTCATGGAAGAAAATACTTTTCTATCGTCCGATGATCTGAATGTGTTAAAGCCTACCCAATCAATTTTGTGGGATGACTTGGAAAAGGATCCAAGGAGACTCAGCGCTAACAATCAGATCAATAAAATTCTTTCGAGCCATATATGATTTCACTTCCCGATATGGTTGATCTTCACTCTGATTCTATTCAAGTTGGAAGGCTAAAGCTCACTTCATATGGTCAGAAGCCTAATATGTCAGGAGAGATTTATACAGTTACATGCACAGATGATAATTCTATTGTGAAGTCCGTATTATCAGGAGATGGACAAAATAAGATATTGGTTATTGATGCTTCTGGAGTATCCCATGCCTCTATGGTTGGAGACCAAATAGCAGAGTCTGCATTAAACAATAATTGGGCTGGTATTTTTGTGAATGGATATGTGAGAGACGTAGAAATCTTGAGAACTCTTGATTTGGGCATTTTTGCACGAGGAAGTGTGGCCCAAAAAACAAATAAACAAGATCATGGTTTCGAGGACATTATGATTTCATTTGGAAGTACCATTATGCGTTCTGGTAATTGGTTATATGTGGATGAGAATGGTTGGATAGTTGCAGATACAAAGTTAGAATTCTAATT
>Ga0209384_1001845_pt1 | contig 10519 bp, 11 predicted proteins | sample CoawatmetaG05DNA_FD_187511 | JGI IMG/M metagenome (GOLD analysis project Ga0209384, IMG submission 187511) | Marine microbial communities from the West Antarctic Peninsula - Coastal water metaG058-DNA (SPAdes) (version 2) | ecosystem: Environmental > Aquatic > Marine > Coastal ... | reverse complement strand
CTATAACTAACATCTGTGAAACTTCACCTTTAGCCCCAGTAAAAGTTTCTATTCTTTTAGGCTTGTAAGCTGCTTTTCTATATTCAATCCAATTATCAGAATAATACCAACCTTTAATTTCGCCATCAGTTGCCTTCTCAGGTCGTAGATTCTGCATAGGTATATGCTTGGCACGTAATACTTGAGTCCTTCCCTTGTTCCAAATCACATTAAAAGCTCCCATGCCCAATTTCTTAAGGTCACCAGATACCCTTCTTACATCTTCACCTTTAAATATTGTACGCATCTTAGCGTAATCTAAGGGCTTCTTAGCACTATCTGTTGCAGACAAACCCTCTCCATAGATTTGATCGCTTACACTTGATATAATAGCACTAGAAATAGCTGAACCATTACACCTATCAATTAGATAAGTGAAATAATCGTTATTTTTCCCGTATTCTATCCATGCCTTTGAAGGACTTTCAACTGCTTTAGGTGTAGAATCTGATGCAAAATTTATTACTTTAAAACTCATACTTTTAAATATACTGAATTAGTTTTATTTGCTTCTGGTTGCTTAACATATACGACTTCACTCGTACCATTTACCCAAGCTTTCCCTGTTTCCCTCAACCCTAATACACTCGCATCTGTTACATCCCTATTAGAACTACTAGTCTGCTCATATATATCGTACTTATAAAAACTATTCTCCTGCATTGTGTAACCATTTGCAAGGTTTACTATAATCTCAAAATATACGAGTCTCTCATTAGCTGTAGTTTCATAGTCATATGCACTAGAAACCCTACCCTCACTAATTCTAGTTTGTAAATTAGTAAACACTATTAAGAAGTAGTTACCTATTACATCTACAGAATTATCATATATACATGGATAGATTTGATTACCTGATTCTGTCTTTAGTTTAATCATACCACTCAGATGTTAACTCTATTAATTGCATGTTGCAATCATAGTCTTCATGTTTTAATATAGCAAATCTACTTCCATCTTTATGCGTAACAACATCAGCCCAATTAAGGGTAGAACCTCTATAGTCCTCACCTATCGTTACTAGCTTATCGTAGTTCTCGCATTCTATTTTAGTTCCTGTATAGTACATTAGTAAGCGTTATAAAATGAATTAATCGCCGTTTCTTTTGCTGCTTGGTCTGTTTGGTTTTCAAAGATAACAAGCTCTTGCATGTTAGTCATTTCAAAATTAACGGGAGATGTGTATCTATATCCTAAACTTAATGCATCAGCTGTATTAGTTCCAAAACTATATACAGCGTTAGCCGATATTATTGATTGACCGATTAAGTCGGTATAAACATCACTTCTATTCGAGTACACCCAAGCACTCCCATTAAGTTTCTGAGATGTAACTGCAACATTTAGATTTACTGACGTACTTGTTGAGCCGCTATCGAATACGTAGTTAATATTATTTCCATCAGAATAAGAACCTAAAATACATTGATTTGTGCTTGAATTTCTTTTAGTGACAATAAACAAGCCTTTTGCAGAAATACCCGAATCTGCTATATAATCAGATGTCATACCACTTGTAGAACCATCAGATGTTAATATAGGTTTTCCGTTTTCTAATAACAATACACCATCAGCCACGATCTTAGGTTGACGAGATGCCGTAGAACTTACCATATCTTTATTGTTTCCACCTTGGTCGTACCATTTAGATACAAACCCATTGTCTTTATTCCCACCACCTACAAACGCTGACATTGCTGCAACATCTAAAACATTATTTACAAACCCAACATTTAAAGTAGTGTTATCTAATGACCGCCTTACCTCTATACAAGCACCTGCATATCCATCTTTTAGTTTCCGTAATGAATAAGCAACAGCAGCACCTGAATAAGTATCTAACAACCCCACAAACGAAGGAGCTGAAGATACTCCCCTTTGTAAAGAACCTATAATATTTTGATTTGTTATAATCATACTAAAATAAGGCTACAATATCGTCAGCAGTTGTAAGAGTATCTTTTACCCTAGTAACTTGGATTGGTAAAAAAGAACCTGCAGGAATGTTTTTAAATAATAATGTAGAACCTCCTAAGGTTATTACATCAACGTTTCCTGCCGTTCCTACGTATAATGTAGCAGGTGTATTTGCTGTTGATCCTACTATATCTACTGCATCATCTGGGGTAACTGCTACTCCTGTTATTCCTTGTCGTACTATTAAATTGCTTGGCATAAGTGTATCTCTTTTATAATAATCTAAAAATAAGTGTTTTGTTTTGCTTTTAACTAAAAAACCCCTCCATGTACGGAAGGGTTTAATATTTTTATGTAAATATTACTATGAAGTAACTACAGTTGGTTCATTTCCTACAGTCGTTAATCCTGCGAATATGTTAGTGGCATCTACACTAGGAACAACAATTAGAGCAGCCCTTTGCTCTCGTCCTATTAGTGTCAAATTATAACCACTCATATCTCCAAACGCCTTGCCACGTCCAACATTACCACCCGTTACAGTCATTCCGTTGTAAGCTCCTGCAAGGTATAAGTCACCAAAACCTGTTGCTTCATTAATATTGTTATCTTCTACGAATACTTGGAATCTACCTTGAGCTAACAATTTTAAATTCTTTAACGCATCCTTTGATAGATTTGGTAAAGCTAAATTAATTGTTTGCTCGTAGAATACTGTACCATTTTCTTCTGATACTGTTATAGGTTCATCAAAGTCAGAAGATTGAGGATTCAATTCATACTTATAGGCATCTGTCGATGCTCCTAAGTCGGAAAGTTCTCCGTCATCTTCAATCGTATAAGCACCCATTAAATTGTTATTCACAAAATAAACATTCCTTATACCTCCTATACTATCTCGTGCTTCTAATTTTCGTCCGTTCGCTATTAAACTAGGCATATATTTTTTTGTTTAAATAAGAGGGAGTAATTAAACCCCCTCTATATTATTACCTCTATGAGTTGTAGTATACGATATCTGATCCAGTTGCATAACCAACCCCTGCATTCCATTTCATAACTAAACGTACGTTATCTGAGCCATCATTTTCAGTCATATCAATAACCTTAACCTCTGCTAAGTTGTTCACCAAATCAGTTGCATAAAATAAGTTTGACTTACGTGCTGCAATCATTTTGTTAGCTGACATACCAGGAGCTAAAATTAATTTAGTACCTTCAAAGTTAGCTTCTGAAACTCCAACATGGAATTGATCTTGGTAACCTAAAGCTGCTTGTGCTGAGATGTAAAACTTCATAGCAGAAGTTGGAATATAGATACCTAAATCTTCTTGCCCATAATTAGCATCCTTAATAGCATCTCTGACCTTTCCTAGTTCAGCTACAATATTACCTGCAGTCAAAGTTGTTCCTGCTACGTCTACTACCGTACCATCTGCTAATAGTTGTGGCTCGAATCCGTCAAACTCTCCTGTATTACCAGTAGCACCTGACCATATAGACTTCTCATTCTCTTGACCTACTAAAGCCCCTGCGTGACCAATGATGTATTCTTGGAAGTTAGCAGGCAATGTACCATCTACTCCAACTCTCATTGATGCACCTGCATAAGTCGAAAGCCAGTCCTTCTTACACATCTCTTTGTTTAGTCCGAAATTATCAGGAACTAAAGCTTTTTCTACATAAGCAATATCACCCGCATCTGTAAAGTCACAAGTTGCATCAACTACCGATGAAGCCGATAAGTCGAAAGACTTTAGGTTTACCTTATATGCTACGTTAGGTAATACTGTAATGTTACCTTTTGCTAATGTTTCACCACTCAATAGCGATGCTGAAATAAATCCCGCAGCCTCTTCGCCTACGTATAATTTCGTTAATGAATCTGCCATAATCTTTTTTTATTTTCTGTTATTAATTGAATATTGTACTCGCTCTACTGAGCTTAACTTGCTTAATTCTAAAGGTGTTAATTCTACCTTCTTAAAATTACCCTCTGGATTTGAAACGATACCTTCACCCTCTGCACTAAACTCCTCAACCTTCTTAGCATCTTCTTTTGCTTTTAATTTTAAAGAATCAAATTCAGTTTTGATGGCTGCGAATTCACTAACCAACTTCTCCAACATTCCAACAGCTTCTACGAGTGCTTGCTTAGAATTGTCTTGTGACATTTCCTCCTCTGCTGGTTCTTCTGCTTTTTCTTCAACTGCTTTAATCTCAGCAATGATACCTTCGTCTGTTACTACTAAAAGAGATCCATCAGCAAGAGCATACTCACCGATTGGCAATGGTTGTTTTTCCTCTTCAACCATAATGAAGACTGCAGAACCTGCCTCTAATGAATCAGCACTAACGATAGTACCATCTTCTAAAGCTAGTTCTTCAAACTTCATTTGTTCTTTAGCTTCTTCTAATTCGACAGGAGTAACATCTTCTGCCATACCTAAAAGAACCTTGATTTTTTTCAATGTTTCCATGTATCTTTATTTTATAATCTAATTAAAACTAGTTTGTTGCGTTTTGGTCTGTTAATATAATCTGTCTAATAGCTTCCAAAGTTGAATCTTCTGACATTTCTTGCTCCTTTTCGTTGAAGTAACCCTCTACTGAGAAACCTTTTACTACACCTTCTTTAATATAGTTTTGCCAAACATCTTCGTTGTCTATTTTCATAGTAGCAACCCACGTTCCTACAGGATATTCCAATCCAAAGGCTTGTGTTTTATCTAGCTTACTATCAGCTACTAGCCAAGTTTCAATAGTTGTTACTCCGTTAATGGTTCTTGAATGGTCTATCGTTGCGTTTTGATGCTTAGAATTAAGCATATACAACTGACTCACACGCTTTACAGTTTCCTTACTAAAGAAGCATTTATATTTCTCACCTTTCTCATCCACTCGCATAATCTCTAGGTCGGGAATCATAACCGCACCCATAACAATACGCTCATCTGTATCAATAGTTGCAAAGGTTTGTTTGTCTTCTGAGAAATACATAAAGTTTTCTTCTGTTGCAGGCTTATCTACTAAGCTAATAGCAAACACTCCGAAATCGTCCTCTTGCTCATTGATAATAAATTCTACTACTTTCATCATTATAGGGTTCTTTGGTTGTTAATATATGTTTGTGCTTCTTGCGAATCTGTTACTTCTTGACTTATAACATATGCCTGTATTGGTGAATCTCCTTGTCCGTTAATCGAACCTACTACATCGTCTAATCCAGTTGCTGCGGGTATTGATGCTGCAATGTTTCCACCTACTGAGCTTGTATTAGGTACTGAACCACCTGATCCACTACCAACATCGGTACTCATTATGGTTTTTACATTCGCTAAACCTGTTGCAATAATAGCCGCTGCATTTATGTAACCAACTGGTGTTCCTGCTCCTGCTGCTAATGCTTTCGTTGCTCCTAAGTAAGTCGAAATTGTAGCTTCACCAATAGCCAAACCTTTTGAGTCTCCTGCTAGTTTACCTAATGCACCTGCTAAGCCTCCAACTGCTGAGAGTGTAGCGTTATTAGTATCTGTTGTTGCTTTGGCTTTTGCTAGTTCTAGTTTCTTTTCTTTGGCTGCTTGTGTGGTTTTAATACCTACTATCTTATCACTAAAGAAAGCTTCTACATCTGCCTTAGCTTGCTCACTTGCTTCTAACCTTTCGAGTTCTGCGAGTTGCTTTTCCTTTTCCCTTTCAACGGCTTCGATTGCACTCTCATCCCTTGCAAGTTTGAACTTATCTGTAATAGCATCAATTGCCGTTTCTCTTGTTTCTGATTGTGCTTCTAACCTTTCAGACTCTAATAAGTCATCCGCTACCTTTTTAACTCGTGACGCTTCTTCACGGTTTCTACGACCTTCTGAAATTGCATTTAACTTTGTATTGAATGCTCTTGCTAAATCTACACGTGAAGCATCTGCACTAGCTATCTGAACTAGTAAGTCAGCTTCTTTTTGTAAGTCCTCAGCACTAGAATCACCTAATGCATTCAGTTCTTTAAGTGTAACCAACTTATCTTTTAATAGATTGATTTCAGCATCTGCATTCTCACTCAATAGGTCTTGTGCTTTTTGTGCTGCATCAATCCTAACTTGCTCTTTAAGCGTTACATTATCTACAACTGCATCTAATCGCTTAACGGCTAGTAAATTCTCAGCCCTTGCAACTGCCATGTCTCTTTCTGCATCTGCTAAATCTTGAAGTTTCTCAGTAAGTTCAAAAGCTTTTCCTGCTTCATTAGCAATCTCGTCTCCTATTCCACTAACTGAATCCTTAATAGCTGCTATCCCCTCAGAAAAATCACCTTTAAAGAATGCTAATACACCCTTTCCAAAGCCTATAATTCTATCCGTTAAGACATCTACAGTAGCACCTAGACCTGCCATAATAGCATCTAACTTTTCACTACCCTCTTTTGATTTAGAAAAGTAAGTGATAAGCGTACCAAAGGCTATTACCAAAACACCTATTCCTGTGCTTATAATAGCACCCTTTAATGTTCTGAACGACTTGACAGCCTTACCTACACCGCCTTTTAATTTACCAAATGACTTCTTAAGTCTATCAGTTTGGTCGGCGAACAAGCCTTGCTCCTCTTTAGCTTGTTTTGTTTTACCTTTTAACTTGTCAATGTCTGCAATAGCTTTATCAACCTTTGCAACTAAGTCTAATACTACTTCTTCTGCCATAGCTCTTTAATTTGTTTCCATGCTTGCTTTATTGATTTTGGATATTCATAGAATCCAAATACTATTTTATTCTCTTCTGTAGGTTTTATTTTGCCCTGACAAATACCTTTAATTACTTCGTTTATCATTTACCAATAGCATTTGTTATTTAAAAATGTAAGCCCTTGTGACTCGCAACATTTTGCAGTTGGTGAAACTGATCCACCTCCTGAATTAATCCAGCTAGTCGTACCATCTCTATTGTATGTATCAATACTTGCACTACATATAAACGTATCAGGAGTATCCACTATCTTAATAAGCTCAACCTTAGTCGATAATCCTACACCTATTGCATAGCTATCAATCTTATTAATTAACCAATAGGAATCCTTTATAAATATCTTATCGCTATACTTAAAGTCTGCAATGTCTTGGCTATTTAGATAAAAGTAAGCACTCATTATTCTAGCATCCTTATTGTAGATGTTGTTTAATGACTTATCCCAATAGTCAGAATATACATCGTTACCCGTTTGAGTTTCTACAATATCGTTTTGAGATTTAACAGAACCACTTTTAAATCGTATATCGCGATCCGTAGATACAACCATATTGCCTGCCATTGAGTAGTGATGACAGAAAGGATAAGAAGTCCTTACTGAATAAGTTGCAGCGGGTTCATTCATTAACATAAACCAATCTGAGTTAGGCAATCCCTTAAGCCCTGAATAGTAGAATAGTTTTGGTTTGGTTGTAACAACTTCTGCAACATCATTCTTTAACTCGTAATGGCTTGTAATAAACATCCTGCCGTTTGGAATCTTATCAGGTACAAAGCTTGAGAATATCGTTGGTACTTGTAAAGAACCTGTACCGAAATCACCATAGAACGGAAATGTGTGAGAGTTGTATATTGCACCTTTCACGTCCAACCAATCAATATTATTTTTATCCTTATCTTTTAAATCTTTCAAGTCAATCTCTGACTTTCTAAATCTAGATGTTGGTTCTATTAGTACGCTCTTAGATGTATCTAATTTCTCAGTCCAATCTTTTGAACTTCCTCCATCTCTATAATCTTGAATGGGTTCTATGTTCAGTTGATTAGTAATCGTCTTATCACTTTCAATAATTAGATTATACCTAGAGAATATTGATTTTAAGAAGTCTACTTGCTTATCTTTTGATAATATATTATTACCACTAGATAAATCTACTGTACCACCCTCAACTGCTTGAGGAACTGAAACAAGTTGTATGAATGAATCGTATAGAACTCCATTGACTGTTGCGTTATCGTGTGTCTTTATTGAGTCATTACTTGGCATAGTCAAATACACACTTATTATATCTCCATTTTCTACATCAATAGCAAAGCTTTTGTTATAAGTATTCACACCCGAAAATGTTGTATCAATTTCTAACTCATCAAGCCCTACAATAGAAGATCCGTTTTTAAGTATCTCGACTTCTGCCGTTCCTGCCGTTTGATAACTCAATACTTCAACTACCATTTGCAAACTCAATTCATAAATACCGCCTATTGGTACAATATACGAGTTTGTGCTTGTGTTAAAATTACCATTAACATCATAATACCCACTACCACTAGACTCATTATTGAATGTTATTTTTCCATTTGCATTAGTGAGTGTTTGGTCTGCATTCATACCTACTTTAAACCCGTCAGTATTATCTGTAACCGCACCTTCAACTTCACCTCCTAATGTCATATATTGACTAGTGAAGAACGTACTATTTAAGAACGTAGAACTTATAGTATAACCTGCTCCGTTTACAATCTCATCTAATAGAGCTTTAACTTGTATTGCAGGCTTCAAATCTCTTGGCTTAATAGCTCCTGTAATCTCACCAATAGTATTTCCATTGTATTGTTGCCCATAATCCACAATCGGGTAGAGTATTTCTACTCCATCAGGTTGCCCTCCTTCGTAATCAGTAACACCACTCCAACTATTTATAATGTTAGCCTGTGATAATATGTGATTGTACTTAGACAAATCTAAATCGTTCAGCTTATTATCACCTAATTCAGTTGCTAGATTTGCAATATCACCAAAACATATTACTGTATAATTCTCCTTTAAGTTATCCACTTTTAAAAGCTGTAAATATCCTTCAAATTGTAGGTTTGAATCTACATAAATAGAACAAGATGCTTTTACATCAGCTCGAAACGAACCATCTACATTCACCTCGTAAAAATGTGCAAAGAAATCATTGTTGGTTTTACTATAAGGTAGCGTTATATTGTGAGTATAGTTACTTTTCTGACTTGTTATGTCCTGAATTTCCTTACTAGAATAGGTTGCCTTAATACTTACAGAACTCAAATCTAAGTAAGTAGGATCTGAACCTATCTGAGTGTATGCTATTAGTTGCACCATTATACAATAGATTTTAATGCGTGTGAATACTCATAGGAAAATGTATATTGCACCAACTTATCTTTTAAATTAGTCTTAACATCAAAAGAATTGTTCTTTATATTGATAGGGTAAGACTTACCGCCTTCAATTATCTGAACTTCATTGCTCATTAGCAAGCCCTTAAAATGATCGTTCCATTCTTCACCGATAAACCTAGTGTTAATTGTAGTTAGCTTATTACCCTCTACTTTATCCACTCGCCCACGTTCGTAGGTATTCAATTCAAAGGTTGCAGCATTCCAACTACCTGCAATATTCTCACGTTCTACTGATCGTTTATATGATTCTTTATCTGAACTTAACCCATCAAAGAAATAATAATCCCATACACCATATTTATTTTTCCAAGCTATATTCTTGCCTTCGTATTTAGATGAATTCTCGTTTGCATCGCTTATAATTTCATAAAGGTAAACCTCTGACATAGGATTCCTTGTTCTTAAATAAAACGTTCCCGTTCCTGTGCCTGCTCCTGTTGCGTAGAATTTAGTACCTATATCGTTATTCGCTGCACCTATCGCAGTAAAGTCTGTCGTTCCTATGGATAGTGTTTGTATGTAATCACCGACTCTTATATCCGCAGGTGTTAAGGTGCTTATTACTGTTGAGTTAAATTCTTGAGCATTAATACTTACGTACTTAATGTCTGATGTTATTTGGTAACCTCCGAATGTAGGGTACTTTATATTCTGATAGTTACCACCGCCCACTCCAATAGTAACAAGCATTCTATCTTCAGATGTAGCTGAACTAGATCTTGTATATCCATATTCTGCAGGTGTTGTTTCAGGTGTTACTTGAATAGAACCAATGTAATTACCTAAAGTTTCATTAGGTGTTTCAGTAAAAAACCTATAAGCTAATCTAACATAAGTGTAAGTGTCGTAATAAGTGCTACTATTTAGGAATGACAATGTTTGAAAGTCGGTTATTGATGTAGGGGATGCAATCCTTCCAAACAAATTATTTGGATTGGTTGTAGTTGTCGGTCTTGTAGTTAAAAAATTACCTACTACGCTAGTTGATAATTCAAATTCTGTAGCATCAAATATCTTTTGATCCTCCCAACTATTAGCATAATTAATAACTGCTTTAGTTATATCCGAAGCACCTGAGGAATTTACAGAAATAACACCACCTTCTGTTGTTGCATATTCTTCATAGAATTCAAATAATACTAATCTTAAGGAATTTGTACTACCAGAAGCAAAGAAGTCATTATATGTACCAACAGATGGTTCCGTTATATTCTGTGGCATCAAATGAATAGAATCATATTGAGTACCTGTAATTGTATTCTTATGCTTCTGAGATATATCAATGTAGTTCTTCACTATCTTTTCAAAAGACATATGAGCTGAACCATTTAGATTTTTAGGCTGTTTAATTCGTGCCACTACTACACCATCAATAGTTATATCAACTACGAATTTAAAGTTG